>Ga0307989_1001456_pt1 | contig 12666 bp, 10 predicted proteins | sample EllFjometagen185_FD_203164 | JGI IMG/M metagenome (GOLD analysis project Ga0307989, IMG submission 203164) | Marine microbial communities from Ellis Fjord, Antarctic Ocean - #185 | ecosystem: Environmental > Aquatic > Marine > Unclassified | place: Southern Ocean | collected 2014-10-08 | reverse complement strand
AAACCACCTCCTCTCCCTCCGCTAATACGGGCTTTAATGCCATGTTATCTCTAAACTACTAGTTTTAACCCCACATTATATCTAGACTTTTTCTTGGTAAAAATTATTTTTTCATCACTAAGAATATGCTAGTATCATAAGATCAATGCCCTGCTTTTGTCGGAGCAAAATTCATCACCAAATCAGAAAATTTGACTTAAGGGTTTCATTTTTGAAGATCAAACGCGCTAATACTGAAAAAGGAAATAATGGTTTTTGTAGATAGAACCAATCGAAACATGGAAAGACTGATTCTATCAGTCGATGACAATCCTTCCAATTTATCAATCATAAAAAGGATTTTAAAAAAGAGCTATTCAAAAAGCAGAGTTAGACAATTCTGAAATAATACGTTTGATATACAATGTACTTAATTATTTTTTGTGATTTCATACTATAAATTATATTTTTTGCAACAGATCCGATAAAGGGGGTCTATGAAGAGAGAGAGAGAGAGAGAGAGAGAGAGAGAGAGAGAGAGAGAGAGAGAGAGAGAGAGAGAGAGAGCAAACAAAATGCCTAATCAGGACCCAAAAGAGCAGATTATAGATTATTCCAGCATTGTCGAAAACGCCAATGAGATGATCATTCGTTTTGATACGGACTTTCGCCATATTTATTGTAACCAAGCTGTAGAAAAACAGCTTGGTTTACCCAAAAATATCCTCCTTGGAAAATCACCGCAGGAAATCGGCGGTCCTCCGGATCAAGTCAAGGTCATCACCCAATCTCTTCAGAAAACACTTGATTCTCAGCAGGAACAAGAAGTAGAGCAATCCTATCCAACGCCTATTGGAGTTCAGCATTTTCATACCCGCATTGTCCCTGAGTTTAATTCATCTGGGAAAATCAGTTCACTTCTGGCGATTTCACGGGATATCACAGAGCGGAAAAATTCCGAATCCATACTCCTGAAGAATGAAAGGCGATTTAAAAACATCTTTTCAGGATCTCCCATTGGGATCGGGTTATATGATAACAAAGGTCAGCTATTGGAGGTCAACCAATCGTGTCTGGAGATTTTTGGTATTACTGATCCCAAAGAAATAAAAGGATTTTCTCTGTTCGATGATCCTAATCTCTTGCTGGAACAAAAAACAGCGTTGAACAACGGTAAACCCGCTAGATATGAGGTTGATTTTGATTTTAAAAAGGTAAAAGAGCAGCAACTCTATCAAACTTCCTGTTCAGGAATCAAGTATTTGGATGTAATAATTACACCACTGAAAGAGGATAATCAAATTATAAACGGTTACCTTGTTCAGATTCAGGATATCACGGAAAATATTAGGGTTGAGAATAGGCTTAAGGAAAGTGAGGGAAAATTCCAAATGTTATTTAATATAGAGCCTGACTTTTTAGCTTTAATAGACAAGAACACAGGGGCGATGCTGGAGGTCAACCAAGCGTTTATCAAGCATTACGGATATACAAAAGACGAAGTGTTAACCATGAAAAACACGGATTTTTCAGCAGAACCAGAGAAAACAAAGTACGCGTCAATGATGCAAGAAAATAAAATTCCAATCAGATGGCACAAGAAAAAAGATGGTAGCATCTTCCCGACAGAAATTGTTTCCAATAACTTTTCATATAAAGAAAAAGAAGTACATTTTGTAGCCATACGTGACATTACAGCGAGAGTCCAGGCGGATAAAAAAATAAAAGAAAGTGAAGAACGGCTGGTTCTGACCTTGAAAGGTACACAAGCGGCAATGTGGGATTGGTACGTCGATACAGATAAAACGGTTTTCAATGAACGTTGGGCGGAGATGATCGGGTATACACTTGAGGAATTGGAACCCGTCAGTGTTCAAACGTGGAATAAATTTACACATCCAGATGATTTGCATAAATCGAATGAACTTCTGGAAAAATATTTCAGAGGCGAACTGGATTATTATGAATGCGAAGCCAGAATGAAGCATAAAAATGGGAAATGGATTTGGGTTCTTGATCGGGGGATGATCTCTGAATGGGATAAAGAGGGTAATCCCGTGCGAGTCACTGGAACCCATATGGATATTACTGCTCGCAAACAAACAGAGAATCAAATTAAAGCCTCCCTCAAGGAGAAGGAAACTCTGCTTCAGGAAATCCATCACCGGGTTAAAAACAATATGACTGTCATTTCAAGTCTGCTTGGATTGCAAGCTAACAGTACGGAGGATGAAAGGTTAAAAGACGCACTGACGGTAAGTCAAAATAGAGTACAATCCATGTCAGCCATCCATGAGGTACTGTATCAGTCTGACAACCTATCATCCATTGATATGAACACTTATTTATCTAAGCTATCAAGTGCTGTAGCTCAAAACTATACCATTGGCAGCAAGGTCAACGTAAGGGTAGAATCAGAAAATATTCTAATTAGAGCTAAACAAGCATCACCGCTGGGCTTAATTGTCAATGAACTGATTACAAACTCATTTAAGTATGCATTCTCTGAGAACCAAGAAAGTAAAATCACAATCAGTTTGACCAAGACGGACCAAGATCAAATTGAAATGGAATATACTGACAATGGTATTGGAATGCCGAAGGGTTTTGACTGGCACAAAGAAAAAAGCATGGGATTAAAGCTGGTGAAGACGCTGGCAGAAAATCAGCTCGACGGATCAGTAGACATGGAAAGTAAAAACGGTACGAAGTTCATAATCAGATTCAGTCTCAAATGAAACTTAAAAAACGGTAGCTATAGATCTTCGCATATGAATTGATATCAGATAAATATTTGCACATATCTAGATTTATTAAATATTATATTTATTCGATGCTACTATAACGTATCAACTCAACTGCAAAGATCTATAGTATGGAAAAAACTTGCGTTTTGATTGTTGAAGATGAACCGCTTATCGGTTTAGAAGTTAAAAACGTTTTAAAAGACCTTGGGTATCGGGTAACATCAATTGTCGATTCGGGTGAAAAAGCCATTAAAAAAGCAGAATTCGACAAACCCGATATCATTTTGATGGATATTCGATTGGATGGCGAGATGGACGGTATCGAAGCCTCTGAAATAATCCGCTCACGTTTTGACATTCCAGTTGTGTTTTTAACAGCACATTCAGAAGAAGAATATCTTGAGAAAGCCAAGCTTACCTATAGCGCTAAGTTGATTGCTGAAACCCAGAGGGGGCAGATCAGATGAGTAATTCGATCAAGGATAGCAATATCGTCTACGAAAGGAAACCAAAGAAAGGCAAAGAATAACGGTTGATATTTTAGTAATTCAGTTATTGTAAAATATAATTGAATCATTACCCACAAACACTACGCTGAAGGAAAACCATGACACTATTCGATTTTAAACGTTTAACGACACGTTTACTGGCGCCAACAGTATGTCTAGTTGTGATTAGTATGGTCGTTTTAGGTGTTCTGCTAATAGTAAACCAAAGAGTTATCTTAAACAAGGAGACATCTGATTCTCAAATTGATCAATTACAAAAAGCCCTGGATGGTTTAAAATCGAACGGAGAATATAAAAAGATATTAAATAAATATTTGCAATAAAACATTGATACCGTGAATGAAACGCTAATCTGGTCTGATGAAATCTATCGGATCTTCGATATTGGTCCTAATATCTCCAGACCTTCAGGGCAGATAAGTATGACTACTTCTGAAATCGAAGGTACCACCATAACGATACAGTTGCCCGATAAATAATTCGATGGCTCAATAAAAATGGAAAGTAATAACGGAACTAAATTCACAATCAAAATTAATATTGAATAGAAACGGTAATATAATATGAAATGCTTGATTATAGAAGACAACAGACAAAACTATGAAATGCTACAGTTGATGCTTGCCAAATACGGGTTATGTGATATTGCCGAGAACGGAACGGAAGCGTTGGAAATGTTTTACCAGGCACATGGGGAGGAAGAACCTTATGATATAATATTTCTTGATATTTTAATGCCAGGAATTGACGGTAATGAGGTTCTCAGGAAGATTAGAAAATGGGAAAAAAGTAAACTCAGGCAAGTAAACAAAGTGCAAGTGGTCATGGCCTCCTCCAAAACAGACACAGACACTATTATTTCTAGCTATGATGATGGCTGTCAACATTTTTTCATGAAACCTTACGATAAAGACGAGTTAGTTGAATTGATGCAAAAAATGGAATTTAAAAAGGAAGAAATTGTTTGATACCATCTATTGATTTGATGACATTAAGTCAAATTACCTATCAGTGTCAATCAAGCGTCACCTATAGGACTGATCATCAATGAACTTATATCTAATTCACTAAAATATGGTTTCCCAGATGATCGAAAAAGGGAAATTACAATTTCAATGAAGAAAACAGACAGCAAACTTGAATTGTGAGTAGCGGACACCTGACGGGATATTGTATGGATGAAGCCGTTGGGGGAAATCCAAGGATACTGAAATCAGGGGAGCAACCAGATGAGTTCTATAAAGATTTGTGGGATACAATAACCAGCGGTAAGGAATGGCATGGCACCTTCCACAATAAGAAGAAAAGCGGAGAACTATATTGGGAATCTGCCACGATTGCACCAGTTAGAGATAAGAATGGTACAATTATAAGCTTTATCGCCATAAAAAAGGATATTACAGAACAACGCCAAGCAGAAGATGAACGGGAGCAATTGATAGTCAGGCTTCAAGATGCACTGGAAACTGTAAAAAAAATTGAGTGTATGATACCCATTTGTGCAAGCTGTAAAGAAAATCGAGATGATCAATGAAATAAGAAAAGGTGGAGAAGTGTACCTTCAAAACATCTCAATTGGTGCGCGTTATTTTTTGTTCACTTTTCAGTTGGTCAAGCAATTAGGCATTGTTCATATCTTCGGCACGGACATCTCAAAATTGCAAAAAGCTGAAGAGAAAGCTCAAGAAAAAAAGCTCTGGGAAGCACTTTATTATCGTGCGGGGGAAATACTGCATGAAGTCGGTAACAAAACCCTGATTATGCTGGGAAATCTGGATGAGATTCGGTATATCAATCAGGAGCTGGAAAAGAATGTAACTGAAGGTAATACCGAACAGTTAAAGAAGTTGATGCCTGACCTCAACCAGGAAACTAAAAAGGCTTTTGACACACTAAATATCATTCAGGAAATCGTCGATCGGATGAGCCAAAGAAAGCGGCAGATTATTGAAAAACAAGAGATAAAAATTTTCTCTCTTGTCACAAAATCGATTGAAGATGAAAAATACAAGGTACCAACGGTTGACTTCGTTATAAACTGTCCTGATGAGTTGACTCAGGCCACTACCAAGGCCGATGAGATCCACATGGGCCAGATATTAACAAATCTGTTGAAAAACGCTGAGTATGCCATACGGTTAAAAGAAAAACAAATTATTACGATAAACATAACCGATGAGAAGGATTTTCTAATTTTGGATATTATTGATAATGGAACCGGGATTTCAGATATACTGCATAGCAGAATATTCGAAGATGGATATACAACAAAGGGCGATAAGGAATCACAATGCGATCTAAGAAAATAAGAAGTATTTCGAAGATGATGTTTATAAGTACGTTCTTTTTCTCAGCTATCACTATAGCCAGCGTTGGACTTATATGGGTTGTTCAAGAATATGATCAATTCAAAAAAGAGTCCGGTATACTTAAAAACGAATATATAGAAAATCAAAAGTATTTAATAAAAACAGAAGTGTTAAGAGCCCTTGATCTTGCTGACTATAGCATAAAACAAACAGAAATCCTTCCAAAAGAATCTATTAAAAAAAGAGTATATGAATCTCATGAAATCGCGACGAATCTTTACAATCAATTTCATAACAAAAGAAGTGAATCTGAACTTAAGCGAATGATTATCGAAGCACTTAGAAATGTTCGTTTCAACAGTGGAAGAGGCTATTACTTCATCACCGATTTTAATGGAATCGAACAATTATTTGCTGATCACCCTGAGTTGGAGGGTAAGGATCTATCAGATATGCGAGATTTAAAAGGGAAATATGTCATCAGGGATATGATCAATATCGCCAAGAATTCCAAAGAAGGTTTTTACCAATATCTCTGGACGAAGCCCAAAGCAAAAGGAAATCATCACATAAAAATCGCGTTTGTTAAACATTTTGAGCCCTTTAACTGGTTTATCGGTACGGGGGAATATTTGGATGATACAAAAAATGAAACTCAAACTGAGCTTTTAAAAAGACTGATACAAATTCGTTTCAGAACAAATGGATATTTATTTGGAACCACTTATAAGGGGGAACCGCTTTTCACCAATGGAAAAATAACAAAAGGTACAAATAGTGTGTGGGATGTAACCGACCCCAACGGTATCAAAATGATCCAAGAGCAAAGAAACGCTGTCCGTAATGTGGACGGTGGTTTTTACCGGTATTCCTGGAAAAAACTCAATTCGTCAGACCCCTCTCCAAAATTATCCTTTTCAAAAGGTATTCCTGAATGGGAATGGATGATTGGAGCTGGCGTCTATATGGATGATATTGATAAGACCATCGCTTTGAGAAGGGATACTCTACTTAATGAGATAAGGAGTCAATTTATTAAAATTTCAATTGTTTTTTTGATATTGGTATTTATAGCGTATTTAGCAGCAAAATATATTTCAACAAGAACAAATAGAGCGATTGAAAAATTTCTTACTTTTTTTGATAAAGCGTCAACAAATTATGTGCAAATCGATTCGTCTAATATGATCTTTTCTGAGTTTATAGGTTTAGCCGATCTCACCAACAAAGTAGTTCATGATAGGGAAGAGTCAAAGCAGGCTTTAAGTCAAAGCGAAGCTCGCTGGCGTTCACTTACTGAAAACTCACCGGATCATATCCTTACTTTAGAAGCTAATTTAAACATCCAATTCGCAAATTATGCTACTCTTGGTTTGACAGTAGAAGAATTAATCGGAACACCTCTTTATCAATATATTGAAGGAGATGAAAAACAGGCTGAAGTTAAAGCCATTTTAGAAAGTGTGTTGCGAACGGGTCAGCAAAAGACATACGAAACTGAATATCTAGTCCCCGATGGTGATACTATTTATTATGAGTCATCAGTAGTTCCGAGAAAGCTCGAAGGTTCTGAAAAAATCATCGGTTTAACTGTTAGTTCACGGGATATTTCAGAGCGCAAACAAGCAGCAAAATCCTTACGAAAACTGTCTAGTGCCATAGAGCAGAGTCCATCATCAGTTGTAATTTCAGATTTATCTGGAGAAATTGAATATGTTAATCCGAAATTTGTGCAGCTCACGGGATATAGTCTAGATGAAGTTTTAGGGAAAAATCCAAGGATTTTACAATCCGGGGAACATCCTGAGGAATTCTATCGGGAGTTGTGGAATACAATAATAGAAGGAAAAGAGTGGCAAGGAATCTTTCATAATAAAAAGAAAAACGGTGACCTTTATTGGGAGTTGGCAACAATAGTACCTATTAGGGATGATAGCGAAAAAATAATCAATTATTTATCCGTAAAAAAAGATATCACAGAACAAAGGCAAGCGGAAGAACAACTCAAAGCCTCCCTCAAAGAAAAAAATACTTTAATAGATGAAATCCATCATCGAGTTAAAAATAATATGAATGTTGTATCGAGCTTACTCAAACTTCAAGCAAATAATATTGACGATGAACAAACCAAGGAAATTTTGAAAGAAAGCCAGAGCAGAATATTTGCAATGGCAGCTATTCATGAATCAATACACGGTTCAGAAAACTTATCTGAAATAAACTTGAAACAATATCTTTCTAAAATTGTAGATTCCATTTTTCAAACATATTCAATTAATCCAGCTCAAGTAAAACTGCAGACTGATATCGAAGAAATACCAATCAGCATCAATCAAGCCTCTCCATTAGGCCTAACAGTCAACGAACTTTTATCCAATTCATTAAAGTATGCGTTTCCAAAAGGTAGAACAGGGGAAGTAAATGTGAGTATGAAGAAACTGAATCAGGAACTGCATTTAACCGTAATGGATGACGGCGTTGGAATACTTGATGGATTGGATTGGAAAAACTCCAATACTTTGGGACTCAAACTGGTTCGCACTTTAGTTGAAAATCAGCTAGACGGATCAATAAAAATGGAAAGTAATAACGGAACCAAATTCTCCATCAAATTCAACATCGAAACCTAAAATGGGAAAATCTAGAATACTCATCGTTGAGGATGAAGCCATTATCGCAATAAATGAAAGCCACCATTGCACATCTTAACCAAGCAAAAAAGGGAAATGATGTTACTTGAGAAAAATAGGACCACTCTGGAAAAAGAACTCTTAAAAGAGAAAAGATATCTAAATATTTTTCACAATCCCACCACTGCTTGGTTCATCTTAATAACTTCTTTAGTTTTAACAGTGGGAGCGTATTTTCTTTCGGTCTCCTTTGTTCAACAACGCGTCGAAGACCGATTTTCTTTCAGAACGACTGAAATCGAAAGTGCGATTAAAGATCGCTAACGGATTTATGAGCAGGCACTATGGGGAGGAGTAGGGTTATGGAACGCTTCTAAGAGTGTTTCCAGGCAAGAATGGGGGAAATATGTGGAATCTTTAAAAATCATTCAGCATTGGCCGGGGATTCAAGGGATTGGCTTTAGTATTCCGGTACAACTTTAAGAAAAACAAGCGCATATCGAAAAAATCCGCTCTGAAGGTTTCCCTGAGTATCTCATCAAACCTGAAGGTCTGTGATGAAGGATAAGGAAGGGTCTTTCAAAGGGGTTGCCTGCGTGGCTCAAGACATCACCGTGTAAAAAACAATATGGCTGTAGTTTCAAGTCTGCTTGGAATGCAAGCTCACAGCATGAAAGATGAACGTTTAAAAGAAGCTTTGATGGATAGTCGGAATCGAGTACAGTCCATGTCGGCAATCCATGAAACACTGTATCAGTCCGAAAACTTGTCATCGATAAATATGAATACATATTTATCGAAACTGGCCAAAGCTGTTGCTCAAAATTATTCAATTGGGAGCAAAATCAATCTAAAAATCGAAGCTGAAAGTGTGATGATTGGAGCTAAACAAGCATCGCCGGTTGGATTGGTCATAAATGAACTGATCACAAATTCATTTAAATATGCCTTCTCTGACAACCAAGAAGGTGAAATCAAAATCAGTTTGGTTAAGACGACACAGGATCAAATAGAACTAACTTATAAAGATAATGGTATCGGAATTCCAAAGGATTTTGACTGGTACAATTCAAAAAGCATGGGACTAAAACTCGTCCGTACTCTGGTGGAAAATCAGCTTGACGGTTCAATAGACATGGAAAGTAAGAATGGAACGAAATTCATAATCAAATTCAACATCGAAAAAATATAAAAAGGGAAAAATCCAAAAGTATGAGCCATAAACAACGCGCAATCAGAATCATTCTACTCTCAGCCTTCTTTTGCACATTATTAGTTCCAGTATCCTACGCTGATGCAAAAAGGGTACTTATCCTGAACTCTTATCACGAGGGTTATCACTGGACAGATAAAATTATGAGTGGTGTCAAATCCGTTTTTAATAAAGAGATTGATGTTGAATTGTTTATTTCATACATGGATACAAAGCGTAGTTCTGATAGCAAGTATTTTGAACAACTTAGTGACCTTTATGCTCATAAGTACCGTTTTTTGAAATTCGATGTTATTGTTTCTTCCGATGATAATGCCTTAAATTTTCTTTTGAAATATAGAGATAAGCTGTTTCCTAATGTGCCAGTAATCTTTTGTGGTATCAACGATTTTCAGCCGTCTCGAATAGCAAACCATTCTTTATTTTCTGGGGTCTACGAAAGCTATGATGTTTCTGGAACCGTCAATCTAATGCTTCGACTTCATCCTAAAACCGAATCTATATTTATAATTACGGACTCGACTCATTCAGGAAATGATTTTAGACGGTTAGCTCAACGTGCGGAGCCAATTTTTGCAAACAAGGTTCAATTTAAGTATCTCACCAATCTAGGGAGAGAAGAATTAAGCCTAACCCTTAAAAAACTCCCACCTCAATCGCTTGTTCTATGGGCAATTTATTTACGGACACCCGAAGGTGTTTCTATTTCAAGTGAAGAGAGTGTTGGATTAGTTACCACAAGCAGTGGGCTTCCGACATATACTATTTGGGATGTTGTGGGTCAGGGAGTTGTGGGAGGAAAAATAACCAATCCAGTCTTCCAAGGAGAGATGGCAGCTGAAATGGCATTAAAAATATTACATGGCAGCCACATTAAAGATTTACCTGTTACAGGAAGCCCATCAGTATACTTATTTGATTACAGTGTGATTAAAAAATTTAAAATCGACCTATCAGTATTACCAGAAAATTCAACTTTTTTGAATAGGCCTGAATCTTTTTACGATAAGTATAGGAAACAGATTTGGGTCGTAATAACAATATTTACATTTCTATGTACATTGGTTATTTTATTGATCATCAATATTTTGTACCGAATCCGCTCTGAAAATAAAATCAAAAAATTACAACAAAAACTGTTGTTCTATATAGAAAATACTCCTTTAGCGGTGATTGAATGGAGTCCCAATTTTGAAGTGACCAGTTGGAACCGATCAGCTGAGTTGATTTTTGGTTACTCTGCAACAGAAGTAATAAATCGGCATGCCATGGATTTAATTGTCCCAAGTACCACTAAAAAAGAACAACAGGAAGTAATAGAATTGTTAAAACTAGGTCAAGGAGGAACTTTCAGTACTAATGAAAACAATACCAAAGACGGCAGAATTATTCATTGTGAGTGGTATAACACACCATTAGTTGACAATAAGAACAAAGTCTTTGGAGTTGCATCATTAGTTCTGGATATATCTGATCGCAAACAAGCGGAAGAACAACTCAAAGCCTCCCTCAAAGAAAAAAATACTTTAATAGATGAAATCCATCATCGAGTTAAAAATAATATGAATGTTGTATTGAGCTTACTCAAACTCCAAGCAAACAATATTGAAGATAACCAGATCAAAGAAATTCTAAAGGAGAGCCAAAATAGGGTATACGCAATGTCAGCAGTCCATGAAATGCTTCATGGATCAGAAGATTTGTCCAAAATTTATCTCACAACCTATTTGTCCAAGATAACAACTAATATTTTTCAAACATATTCAGTCAACACCGACAAAGTAAAGTTGAATAGTACTATTGAAAAAGCGCAGATTGGCTTAAATCAGGCTTATCCTCTTGGCTTAATTATCAGCGAACTTATATCTAATTCATTGAAATATGCGTTTCCAAAAGATAAACAGGGAGAAGTTAATGTGAGTATGAAGAAACTGAATCAGGAACTGCATCTAACCGTAATGGATGACGGCGTTGGAATGCCTGATGGATTCGATTGGAAAAATTCCAATACTTTGGGACTCAAACTGGTTCGCACTTTAGTTGAAAATCAGCTAGACGGTTCATTAAATGTGGAAAGTAACAACGGTACCAAGTTTACTATTAAATTTGATATTGAGAATTGAATTATGGAAAAGACAAAAGCAATAAACCAAAGCCAAAAAACGATTTTGGTCATAGATGATAATCAGTCAACATTACAATATTTGGAACGTAAACTCCAAAAAAAATACAAAATATATACGGTTACTAGCGGAGTTAAGGCAATCTCTGTTCTAGCAGCCGAGTCGATTGATCTTGTTTTAATCGATCAATCAATGCCTGAAATGTCTGGAATCGAGATGTTGGAAAAAATGGTTGAACAGATCAAAAATCCTCCGTCAGCAATCATGATCACGGCCTTTGGTAACATACACTTGGCAGTTGAGTTTATGAAGTTGAATTTGGCTGTGGATTTTATTCAAAAACCGATTGATGGTGAATTACTTGATTTAAAAATTAGGCAAGGACTAAGGGTATCCAACCTGCAGAATGAGTTGCGAAATCAGGAATGCAACCGAAAACAAGCCGAAATTAGGTTACAGAAGAGCGAAGAGCGGTATCGTGCTCTTTCAGAAGCATCTTTTGAATCGATATTCCTTTCTGAAAAAGGTATTTGTTTTGAACAAAACCAAACAGCCGTTCGGATGTTCGGTTATAAGCATGCAGAAGCCATCGGGAAACCAGGTACAAACTGGATTGTTCCTGAAGATCGTGAACTGGTAAAAAACAACATGATGTCCGGGTATGAGGAACCGTATGAAGTTAACGCTATACGTAAAGATGGTACCTCTTTCTCCGCCGAGCTTCAGGGAAATATGATGCGTTTTCAAGGAAGAGATATTCGAGTAACAGCTCTACGAGATATCACCAAACGTAAACAGACAGAAGAAGCACTGCGAGAAAGTGAAGAGAAGCAGGAAAACGCGGAAAATCAGGCACGACTGGCTAAGAAAATGGCCTTGTTCGCTCAGTTTTTCCCTTTTCCAATTTTAAGTATCGACAGTAATGGAAAAGCAGAGACAGCTAATGCTGCCGCTGATAGTGCATTTCAAAAGGTTGTAAAGGGTCTTTCATTCAATGATCTGTTTCCAAGTTTAACAGATAAATTCCTGAATGAAATAAGAAAAGGTGGAGAAGTGTACCTTCAAAACATCTCAATTGGTGCGCGTTATTTTTTGTTCACTTTTCAGTTGGTCAAGCAATTAGGCATTGTTCATATCTTCGGCACGGACATCTCAA
>Ga0307989_1001454_pt1 | contig 12690 bp, 7 predicted proteins | sample EllFjometagen185_FD_203164 | JGI IMG/M metagenome (GOLD analysis project Ga0307989, IMG submission 203164) | Marine microbial communities from Ellis Fjord, Antarctic Ocean - #185 | ecosystem: Environmental > Aquatic > Marine > Unclassified | place: Southern Ocean | collected 2014-10-08 | reverse complement strand
TGCAGGCCTTGGTATTGATGAATCCATACCCATCACTCCGATTTCAGAACTTTCTGATCTTATTGCCGAACGTACGGGTGCTACACCCGGCACAATGGGCGGATTTTTTACATTAAATCCCAAAGTAGATGATATTCCGGATCGCTTTTCCATTGAAAAAGACGGGGTAAAACTGCTTGTCATGGGAACAGTGCAACAGGGCGGGTCAGGATGTATCTGCCCTGAGTCAACCATTTTAAAGGCTTTGATGAACCACCTTGTTTTAGCCCGCAATGAAGTTGTTGTCATGGACATGGAAGCGGGTGTTGAACATCTTGGACGCGCCACTTCAGGATCTGTAGACGCTCTTATTGTGATTGTAAACCCGGGAAAGAGAAGTCGTGTGGCAGCTGATAAGATAAGAAAACTCGGCCATGACATTGGAATTAAAAATATTGTAGTTCTTGGAAACCGCGTCAAGTCGGAAGAAGACAAACAATTGATACGGTCAAGCATGCCTGATTATGAAATCCTAGGATTTATTCCAGAGATGGATGAAATTATTTCTTCGGACAGGGAGGGCACACGCCCCTTTGATGATATCACCCAAATACCTGAAGAATTAATTGAGGTTACAAAAAAATTGATTGAACTGGATTTATAGGCAACTTATAGTGCCTGAAAAAACCTAAAAATTTTTTCAGGTACTTTTTATTTTGCTTGAATTGCTGCAATGGCTGTATCCAGCATCCTGTTTGAGTATCCCCATTCATTATCAAACCAGGCCTGAATTTTAACAAGGCGTTTTTTGCTGACCCTGGTCTGGTGAAGATCAATGATTGATGACCGGGGATCATGATTAAAATCACAAGAGACTAGATGTTCGTCCGTCACCCCCAGGATATCTTTCAGATCATTTTCAGATGCTTTGGTAAGTGCATTATTAACTGCTTGAATATCTGTCTCAGACTTTACCATAAGAGCAATATCCATTATGGACACATTGGTTGTAGGAACCCTGATGGCAAGTGTTTCAAATTTGCCCTCCATGGATGGCAATATTTTTGAAATCCCCTTTTCAAGGGCTGTATTCACAGGGATGATGGACATCAAGGCTGATCTTGTTTTCCTCAAATCAGGGTTGTACGCATCAATCACAGGCTGATCATGCATGGCAGAATGAATAGTCGTAATGGAGCCACTCTCAATTCCAAGGGTTTTATCTAGCACAAAAAGGACAGGTATAACACAATTGGTTGTACAGGAGGCGTTTGAAATAATGGTGTTCTCTTTTTTTAATATGTGATGATTGACACCATATACAATAGTGGCATCCATTTCATCTGTGCCCGGCTGTGAAAAAATCACCTTTTTTGCTCCGGAAAGGATATGAAGGTCAGCAGATTCTCTATCCTTATAGATCCCTGTGCAATCAAGAACCACATCAATATCCAGATCTTTCCATGGAAGATTGACAATATTTTTTTCCTGAAAAATTTTTATTGTTTCATCACCAATCACCAGGGCGGATTTCTCCTTTGTAACCTTTATAGGAAACCTTCCATGGGTTGAATCATATTTGGTCAAATGATAAATTGTTTTTTCATCAGCCATCTCATTTATGGCGACAAGATTAATTTTATTATAAAATTTTTCAGATTCGTACAAGGCTCTTGTAATACAACGTCCTATTCTACCATATCCATTGATTGCAATATTAATTTTCATTTTAATTCCATCTTATAAATTGCCAGCATAGTTCCAAATTCATTTCAAATATTAAAAATTTACTACGCCTCTATACCATAAACAAGTCTACAAATTAATAATAAAATTATTAGAAAAACTTTGGCTTATTTTTTTGCATAAAAGGTCAGGCTTTTTCAAGCAGATTTTGCCTAGTTTTACTATTTAATCATTCTGCTGTGATTTTATAATATCCATAGTCTTTAAATCGGAAAACCAGATTTTTCATAACCTTTAAAATTAAATAAATGTATTTCAAAAAATGATTTGATATATTTTATTAATATCACACAAAATACTGGTTGTATCGTAATACTCAAAAAATTTCGTATCGCATTGTAAATCGCAGGTTTCAATCCTTTATAATTTTATTTAGTGCTGTAACACACAATAAATGTAAAAAATTGATAATTATTATAATTATATTAAAAATAGTAATTATAGTATTGTGAAACCACAATTATAGTATGATAATTTTAGAAAATATAGTAATTATAGTATTTAAATTTTTAGTTTAATTAACTTTTACTACATAAAAAAGGTCAAAATCGCCCTTGACTTTAAGAAAGCATAATGTAATAAAAAATCATTTTGATCCGAGCTAATTTTTTGAATGGCGTTTATTAACTATTACTCAGGAGGTAAAGTCCATGGTTGACAAGTCAAGGGAGGAGTACTGGCGGAGAAATATCAAGTTGGTTGTCTTATGTATGATCATTTGGTTTGTAGTTTCGTTTGGGTTCGGTATTATTCTGGTTAAACCTCTTAATGCTATCCACTTAGGGGGATACAAGTTAGGGTTCTGGTTCGCTCAGCAAGGATCCATGTATACCTTTGTGGCATTAATCTTTTTTTATTCCAACAAAATGGGGAAATTGGATAAAGAATTTGGCGTTGAAGAAGAATAAAAGGAGATAAGCTATGAGTTTACAATTAATGACTGTTCTTGTTGTTGGAGCGACGTTTATACTTTATATTTATATTGCCATCCGATCAAAAGCCAAGGACACCAGCGACTTTTATGTTGCCAGTAAAGGTGTTCATCCCGTTCTCAATGGTATGGCCACAGGCGCAGACTGGATGTCTGCCGCATCTTTTATTTCCATGGCAGGCCTTATTGCATTCCTAGGATATGACGGCTCGGTATATCTGATGGGATGGACCGGTGGTTATTGCCTTCTTGCCATGCTTTTAGCACCTTACTTAAGAAAGTTTGGTAAATTTACAGTTTCAGAATTTATTGGTGAAAGATACTATTCAAATTTTGCAAGGATGGTTGCTGTGGCCTGTCTTATCACTGCATCAGTCACCTACGTTATCGGCCAGATGAAAGGTATCGGCGTTGTCTTTTCCCGTGCCCTTGGAATTTCCTTTGAAGTGGGAATTATTATCGGTATGATCATCGTTTTTATCTATGCTGTTTTCGGCGGCATGAAAGGGGTTACCAATACCCAGATTGCCCAGTATTGTGTTCTTATTTTTGCCTACACTGTTCCTGCAATATTTATTGCTCTTCAACTCACCGGAATGCCTATTCCACAACTGGGTCTGGGTAGTACATTGTCAGACGGCAGTGGTATTCATCTTTTAGATAAGCTTGATACCATCTTGACGGAGTTAGGCTTTGCGCAGTACACGGCCCAGAAAATGTCAACGATTAATGTTCTCTTCTTGACCATGTCGTTGATGATCGGTACAGCAGGGCTGCCCCATGTTATTATGAGATTTTTTACTGTGCCTTCGGTAAAAGACGCTCGTGCATCTGCAGGCTGGGCTCTTGTTTTTATTGCCATCCTTTATACCACAGCCCCTGCAGTTGGTGCCATGGCACGGATGAATCTTATGCAGACAATTCAGCACGGACCGGTTGGGAGTATTGACGGAAACATTGAATATGCAAAAGTACCTGCCTGGTTTAAAAGCTGGGAAAAAACAGGTCTTTTAAAGTTTGAGGACAAAAATGGTGATGGCAGAATCCAATACTATGATGAAAAAGGCTTAAAAACTGCTGAATCATTTGGTTGGAAAGGTAATGAAATGATAAAGGTTGACAGGGACATCATGGTTCTTGCCAATCCTGAAATTGCAGGCCTGCCCAACTGGGTAATAGCCCTGGTTACAGCAGGTGGTATTGCCGCAGCTCTCTCAACGGCTGCCGGACTTTTACTTGCAATAGCTACTGCCATTTCCCACGATGTTTTAAAGGGCTGGCTGATGCCGGATATCACTGACCAGCAGGAGCTTAAATACAGTCGTATTGCCATAGGCGGTGCCATCATCGTTGCAGGTTACCTTGGTTTGAACCCACCCGGGTTTGCGGCTCAGGTTGTTGCCCTTGCATTTGGTCTTGCGGCGGCATCCATATTCCCGGCCATCATGATGGGTATCTTTTCCAAACGCATTAACGACAAAGGTGCCATCGCCGGTATGCTGGCAGGTTTGGGAACAACCCTTGTATATATCTTTATATACAAAGGATGGTTCTTCTTCAAATCCACAGCAATGTTACCGGACAACGCTGATAATTGGTTGTTTGGGCTTAATCCGCAGTCTTTTGGTACTATTGGTGCACTCATCAACTTTGCCGTGGCATATGCGGTCTCTTTGATGACTGATCCACCTCCACAGAGGATTCAGGATCTTATAGAAGATATTCGTGTGCCTATTGCCAGTAAATAAACACACATAGTCTTAAAAAGTATAAAAACCGCCGGCCGGTAAAAAGGCCGGCGGTTTGCTCTTTAATAAAAATATACAAATTAAAAAAATAGTGTTTGAACGAAAACTATCTATGAAGATCCAATAAATTCAATTTTAAGTTTTTGCTGTAATTTTTCTATTATCTTAAAAATTTCCTTAAGCATGGCCTGATCTATGGAAGAAAGATTGACCGGATTAATATAGTTGTCAGGTTCTTCATCTTCATCCATTATAGTGGTGATCTGTCTTAGGAACCTTAAATTCATCATATGGTTATAGGACCGGATCAAATTCAGATATTGCTTGTTGGTCAAGGAATTCTTTGTATAAAGCCTGAATAGTCTGGTCAAAGTGTTGGTTGTTGAAATCCCTTCTTTTAAGGAATAAATCCTGGCAAAATCAATAATGGGTAAAAGCGCTTTTTTTATATCAAAAAAACCTTTGTGTTTTCCTTTTTCTTCCACAATAAATTTACCAAAAAAATTTATGGGTGGTTTAAATTGAAATGAATTTTCAGTAAGGCACCTTAATATACCCGGCCACTTTTTGACAGATTCAGCAAGATGTAATTTAAGCTCATCCGTAAGGCCAAAATCTCCCCAGGCACCCCTGAAATCAAAAAAAATGCTTGAATACAATATTTTTTGAGGATCAACACTTCGAATCCAATTTGTAAAATATTGTTTCCACACGGATATTGGTTGACACCATTTTGGGTTTTTGGCCATATTATCACCATCACAAAACTTAAATCCTGCCCTGTTCAACTGGTTACATGTCAGTTCGGAAAACTTGCTAAAATACTCCAAGGCTTTTTGTGCATCTGCAGGATCAGGCAAATCTTCATAAATAAGGGCATTATCCTGATCAGATATCAGGGTCTGCTCATCACGGCCTTCAGACCCCATTATCATAAATACAAACCTGCAGGGTGGTTCCCCAATCTCATTAATTGTAAACAAAATGATTTTATCAAGGATTGCTTCTGAAAAGGCAGTGATCAACTTTGTTATATACTCTGGATTTGATCCGTTTTTTATAGGGTCAAGCAAAAGCTCGGAAAGCCTGGAATGTATATTTTCCAGGTGGTCAATGTGTTGTGCCGATTGTATGGCTTTTATTAGTAGATAGGTTGAGTTTGCCTGGGATGATATCAAGTCTTTTTCAGTAATAATCCCTATTATATCAAGAGCCTTATTTGTGACTGCCAGATGCCTTTTGTCTTTCGTAGTCATATTTAAAAAAGCCTCAAAAACCTGGCTGTCGGCCGGGATGGTAATAACTGGAGATGATAGAATGCTTGTGATCGGTTCCTGGGAGTCAAGTCCTTTTGCAAGAAATTTTGTTCTGAGATCCGCATCCGTAACAATACCTTGAATTTTCTTTTTTTCATTTCTTACTAAAATGGCACTGGAAGCACTTTTACTCATTTTTTCAGCAGCGGCCCGGATACTTGTGTCAATTGGGCATGTAGTAATATTGGGTCTGAACATTGCAGAAATGGGCTGGTTGAAAAAAGGCAGGTTAAACTCCTTATCCTTTATATGGCGCAATATAATACCTGCGTAGGATTTATTGAGCATACATTTGCCAAACTCTGCTGTAAAATATTCCCTGAATTCTTTAAACCCGGCACATGTTTTTGAAAACACATGTGCATCCAGGGTCATGAATGTTGAATCTTCCAGCAATTCCAAGGTCCGTGTGCTCACTGAATCATTCATCAGAATAGAGATGCCGCCAAAATTGTCTCCTTCCTTAAGATTTTTTTTCAGGGTTTTGGCAAAATTTTCTTCAAAATAATATTGGGCAGACCCTTTGGATAATACATACAGCTTTTCGACCTTTGATATCTCCTGAACAAGGAGGATTGAGCCTTTTTTATGATTTTCATAGGAAAAAGAATTATTAAGGGTTTTTAATACACTTTGGGGAAGAAAAGAGAAAGGAGGTACACTTGTCATGTTTTTCAAATATTCACCTATATCTTAAAATATTAATATTTCAACCTGGAATAATAAGTTGTTTTTGAGGCTTCAATAGCATTTTTCAATGTGAAAATTCCATTGGCATTCAGGATGGGTATTAATTTTAAAAATATTTCAGCAGTGGCAATGGCATCACCCAATGCTGTATGTCGACCGATAATATTAACCCCCAACCTTTTGGCGATATTTTCCATGTCATGCCGTTTATGTATAGGATGAAGCAGGGCTGACAATAAAAGTGTATCTAAAACAGGGTTGAGAAAGACCGTATTGGTCGATTTCTCTTTGACTTTAAACATTTTCATATCAAAGGCCACGTTATGTCCTATAAGGGCTGTATCATGGGTATAAATCTTAAACAAAGGAAGAATGGTTTCAATATCCGGTTTTCCTTTAAGCATTTCATGGTTAATCCCGTGAATTTTGTATGACTCGATGGGAATATCCCTTTTGGGATCTATAAATTCCTCAAAAATATCCTTGTATACAATCCTGTTGTTTACAATTCTTACGGCAGCAATTGAAATGATCTCATCCCCTCCATCCGGGTCAAGGCCTGTGGTTTCAGTATCAAAAACTGTAAATAGTATTTTCTTTAAGTCAGTATTAAAAATGTCCCTGGAGTCATCGTCAATCTTAAAAAGATCAAAATCATAAAATTCAGGCCTGCTTCCTGTTATTACAGCTCCCCTTTTTTTCTTTATTAAATCTGATTTAAGTTCAGCATTGACGCAAATTTGTATATGGGAACAGGTCTGAAGATTTTTCGAGACAATTTTAAATTCCGATCTGTTTTGTTTTAGAACATATCCAAAAGAGGGCAGTAAATTAATTTTTTTAATAATAATATTTTCAATCTGAATCCGGCTCGCCGGGCTGTCATGCCATGTGATATCAAATAAAACCTGACCGGTTTCAAAGTTCACCTTAAGATCAAATTCTTTTTTTTCAGTGATTTTTGATAAATTATCAATAAGAAAAACAAATGCATTTGTCAGGGAATATGAATCTGCAAGCATCCTCTTTTTATTGGTACCGTTTTTAATATTAACTCTGATGTCATTTTGCCTGGCTGCCTGTTTTTGTATGGTAATAAGAAACCTGGATAATAAAAGCTTTGTTAAGGGCAACTCGGTCAAGCTAACATCAAGAATAGACAGGGAAGTTTCTTTAAATTGACTTTTAATATGTTCCAGATTTTTTTTTACCTTTTTTTGATACAGATCCGTGGTTATTTTTTCTTCCGGGAGAGTATCAATCAAATCTTTTATCAGCAATTTTGTCTGGTCGGAATGAAAAGCCAGGGCTTGTCTGAAAGATAATAATCTATTGTCAATATTTTCAAATTTATTCACCTGATCTGAGATATCTTTAAAGGTAAGAATAAAACCAGTCATTAATTTTTCCTGATCTAACACAGGCATGGTTTCAATGCTGAGCAATAGCCCCGTGTAAACAGGAGTGGTAAAATAAGAGGCCAGATGTTCTTTTTTGTTGTTTAAACGTTCTTCTATTTCTTCTATGGCATGTACGATTAATTCTTTGTTGATGAGATGAAAAATAGATCTTCCAAGACCGATAAAATGTTCCGCTCTATTTGGATAAGTATTTTGTGTAAACAGTTTTTTTGCAATTGAGTTAAACAGCAATATCCTTCCGCTCCTGTTGCAGATAATAACTCCCTCGGGCAGTTCCGCCATTATGGCTGCCAGAAGATTTCTTTCTTTTTGGGTTTCTTTTCTGGTATTCAGGATCTGTTGGGTAATATCCTTATTCAAATTTTCAAAAATATCGGCAAAATCATTAATGATCCCCGTCAAAGAATGAATCTCTTTGCTACCTGAAATCTTTAACCTGTGTGAAGGATTTGAAGAATAAATTAAAGAGGCTTCAGCAGAGATTTTTTTTATTGGATAGATATAATTTCTATATATGTATTCAAGCCCGAATCCAATCACTGCTATAATTATTATACATGTTATCAGCAAAGGGAGAAAAAAATCATGTTCAATAATCACAAGGCTTTCTATCTGATCAATATTCAGGTGCTGCCAAATGTATACAAAAATACCGCCTATGACAAGAATAGTAGCAGCAAGAATGAGAACGACGGTCTTGAGAAATATGTTTGATTGTTTCATTAAAAAAAAGAACAGAAGAATTCTGCACTTGAAAATCTATACAAAATTCTTCTGTCAGCCTTTCAATAATCTAAGATTAGTTTTTTTATTCCTTTTTTTTTAAAAAGCTATCCCTTGCTGCCATATCCGATTTTCCCTAAGGATTCTTCAATTTCATCCAGAGTGGAGTAATCATCAATGGTAGCAGGGACCTTATAATCTTTTTTATCTGCAATAGCCCGCATGGTAGCCCTGAGGATTTTGCCGGATCTTGTTTTAGGAAGCCTTTTAACAATGGTTGCCGTTTTAAATGCAGCAACGGGCCCGATCTTGTTTCTGACCAGGGTAATGACTTCTTTGACCACCTCATCATGATCCCTGTCAACACCGGCGTTTAAAACCATCATGCCCAGGGGTATCTGTCCCTTAAGCTGGTCTGCAACCCCCATAACCGCACACTCGGCCACATCCGGGTGTTCTGCAATGACTTCCTCCATTCCGCCTGTGGACAGTCTGTGGCCCGCAACATTGATAATGTCATCTGTTCTGGCCATGACAAAGACATAGCCGTCTTCATCAATAAACCCTGCATCAGAAGTTTCATAGTATCCGGAAAATGCGCTCAGATAAGAATCAATATATCTTTGGTCATTCTGCCAAAGTGTCGGCAATGTACCGGGAGGCAGGGGAAGTTTGGCTACAATGGCACCAATGTCTCCTGCACTGATGGGGTTTCCATCATCATCCAGAACAGCCATGTTCCACCCTGGAGCAGGTTTTGTGGGTGATCCCGGTTTAACCTCAAACTGGTGAAGTCCGACACAATTGGCTGCAATAGCCCAACCAGTCTCTGTCTGCCACCAATGATCAATCACGGGTACTTTGAGGGCATTTTTTGCCCAGAACAATGTATCAGGGTCTAGTCTTTCTCCTGCCAGAAACAGATATTTAAAGCAGGACATATCAAAATTTGACATCAATTTAGCACTTGGATCTTCTCTTTTAATCGCCCTGAACGCTGTGGGTGCTGTAAAAAGGGTTTTCACCTTATGCTGGGAGATAACTCTCCAGAACACAGAAGAATCAGGAGTCCCCACAGGTTTTCCTTCAAAAATAATAGTTGTACACCCTTTAAGAAGAGGGCCGTAAACTATATATGAATGGCCTACGACCCAGCCAATATCTGAAGCTGCCCAGTATACATCACCTTTTTGGACTCCGTAGATAGCACCCATGGACCACTTTAACGCCACCATGTGTCCGCCGTTATCCCTTACAACCCCTTTGGGTTCTCCTGTTGTGCCGGAAGTGTAAAGAATATATAAAGGATCGGTTGCCTTTACAGGAACACAATCCTGTGGAGCGGCCTTCTCCATTTCATCGATCCAGTCGAAATCCCGTCCAGCTTTCATATCTGCCTGGGCCTGGGGTCTTTGCAAAATGATACAGGCATCGGGTTTGGCATCAGACAATTCAATCGCCTTATCTAAAAGCGGCTTATATTCAATAACCTTTTTCACCTCAATACCGCAGGATGCTGATACAATTACTCGTGGCTTTGCATCATTAATACGGGTGGCGAGCTCATTGGCGGCGAATCCGCCAAATACGACGGAATGGACCGCACCTATCCTTGCACAGGCCAGCATTGCAAAGACTGCATGGGGTATCATCGGCATATAAATAATAACCCGATCTCCTTTTCCAACACCCTTGGACACAAGGATTCCGGCAAATTTTGCAACCTGGTCTTTTAATTGTGAATAGGTATATTTGACAATGGTATCAGTTACCGGACTGTCATAGATAATGGCATCCTGTTCACCCATACCATTGTCCACATGAAGATCAACCGCATTGTAGCAGGTATTGACTTCCCCGCCCGTAAACCACCGGTAAAAAGGTTTATTTGAATCATCCAGAACCTTATCCCATTTTTTATACCAGTGACAGTCTTCAGCTATCTTTCCCCAGAAGCCATCAGGGTCGTTAATGGATTGCTCATAAGCTTTTGTATACAAATTGGACATTTGTTTTCTCCTGAAAATACCTTGGCTGAAAAGATTATTTTTGAACCATAGTTCTTATTTCTTCAACAACTTCCGGGTTTGCCAAGGTCATTACATTCCCGACATCACCTTTGTTTGATATGGCCCCTAAAACCCTTCTCATGATTTTACCGGAACGGGTCTTGGGCATATCCGGTACAAGCCATACCTTTCTTGGTTTCGCAATCTTACCAATCTGCTCACAAATCGCATCGGATATTTTTTGTGCAAGTTCATCAGTTGCCGGGATGCCGGGTTTAAGCGCAATATACAGATCCGGTTCTTTGCCTTTAATCTCATGGGCCACGGGTACAACCGCTGCTTCTGCGACTTCATCAACAACCATTGCAGCTGATTCAATTTCTTTTGTTCCTAAGCGGTGTCCTGAAACATTGATAACGTCATCAATCCTGCCAAGGACTCTGTAGTAGCCGTCTTCGGACATCGTAGCGGCATCACCGGTCAGATAGGGCCAGTCTCTCCAGTCCTTGCTGTCGGGTTTTGTATTATATTTTCCAAAATAGGTCTCAACAAATCTATCCCTGTCCCCCCAAATGGTCTGGAACATTCCGGGCCAGGGATTCTTAATACAGATATTACCTGCAATACCGGGTTCAGCAACTTCATTGCCATCCTCATCGAAAATAATCGGATGGATACCGGGAACACCAGGACCTGCGCTTCCTGGCTTCATTGGTTTGAGGCCGGGTACTGTACTGCAAAGAAATCCGCCGGTCTCTGTCTGCCAATAAGTATCAACAATAATTGCTTCTCCTTTGCCAACGGCAGATTCATACCATTTCCATACTGCAGGTTCGATGGGTTCGCCAACGGTTGTCATGTGTTTGAAATGATAATTATATTTGGCGGGTTCATCCGGTCCAAGCTTTCTTAACGCCCTGATGGCCGTGGGAGCAGTGTGGAAAATATTGACATCAAGCTCCTGGGCAATTCTCCAGGATCTTCCAGCATCAGGATAAGTTGGAACGCCTTCATAAATCACAGAAGAGGCACACAGGGCAAGCGGCCCGTAAACAATGAAGGAATGACCTGTGATCCATCCGATGTCCGCCATGCACCAGTAAACATCTTCCGGATGAATATCCTGGATATATTTTGACATGGCAGTCACATAGGCAAGGTAGCCTCCGGTTCCATGCTGGCAGCCTTTAGGTTTACCCGTGGTGCCACTGGTATACATTAAAAAAAGTGGGTCTTCGCTCAACATCTGTTCGGGTTCAACCCTGGCACCATAATGGTCTTTCAATTTTTCATTTACAAAAATGTCTCTTCCTTCAACCATTGGGGTGTCTGAGGAATATTTGCCTGGATATCTCTGCCATACAAGAACTGTATCTACTATCTGCCCCTGTTCAGCAGCAATTTTAACAGCCTCGTCAGCATTGAATTTATGGTTGAGAAGCTTACCGGCCCTGTAATATGCATCCGAGACGATTAAAACCCTGGACTGGGAATCAACAATCCTGTCAGCACTGGCACTGGGAGAGAATCCGCCAAAAACCACGGAATGGATGACACCCAGTCTTGCGCAGGCCAGCATGGTAATAGGAAGCTCTGCCGACATTGGCATGTGAATGGTAACCCTGTCACCCTTTTTTAATTTTGCAGTATCCCGTAGCAATGCTGCAAATTCATTTACCCTGACATAAAGTTCCTGGTAAGTGATATGCTGAACGCTTTCTTCTTCCAGTTCCGGAACAAAATGTATGGCTGTTTTGTTTTTATTCTCTTTCAGGTGCCGGTCAATACAATTGTAGCTGGCATTGATCTTTCCGCCTTTAAACCACTTGAAACACGGAGCATCACTTGTATCCAGCACCTCATCCCAATACTTGTACCATGTCAGCAGCTCAGCATACTCTGTGTAACAATCCGGAAAGTTGTCCAGGCTGAATCGATCAAAAACCGCTGGATCTGTCAGATTGGCCTGCCCGATAAATTTTGATGAAGGGTAGTAGTATTCTTCTTCTTTCCAGTGAACAGCAATTTGGGCTTCTGTGGTCTCAACAACTTCATTTTTGCTCATTTAAGATCTCCTTTGAACCTATCTATTAAGAGTTAATTGTTAAGAGACATTTTCAAGTGTTA
>Ga0307989_1001452_pt1 | contig 12701 bp, 11 predicted proteins | sample EllFjometagen185_FD_203164 | JGI IMG/M metagenome (GOLD analysis project Ga0307989, IMG submission 203164) | Marine microbial communities from Ellis Fjord, Antarctic Ocean - #185 | ecosystem: Environmental > Aquatic > Marine > Unclassified | place: Southern Ocean | collected 2014-10-08 | reverse complement strand
ATGATCATGTCCTTCAACATATGCCTTGAGCTTTTTTTGTGCCTTTATCTTTTCGTATTCTGGGTCGTCTTCTATTTTTTTAAGTAAGGCATAATAACTCTGATATGTAGTATAGTTAAGGAGCACATCTTTAATGAATCCTTCTTCTATTGCTTGTTTCATTGAATATAAGTGAAATGCTCTATATTTGGTTTTTCCATCCTGCTCAAATGATTCTCCAAATAATTCTAGGGTCTTATTTTTTGGTGTTGCAGTAAAAGCAAAATAGCTCGCATTAGGTAGAAGTTTACGAGATTTAACAATTGCCCGTATCAAATCTTCACCAGTTACTTTGTCATTTTCGTTTTCATCAAAATTTTGTAAATCATTTTGCAGCTCCTCTTCATCTTGTACTTTCGATAAAGTTTCATTGAGCTTGCGAGCCATTTGCCCGCTCAGGCTGCTATGAGCTTCGTCTATTATGATACCAAAATTATTTCCTGGTAAATCTCCAATTTCTTCTACGATGTACGGAAACTTTTGAATGGTAGTAATGATGATTTTTTTGCCCTCTTCCAAAGCTATCCTTAGTTGCTTGCTACCTTTGGTTATGGCTTTAACAACACCTTTGACTTGTTGGTATTGTTTAATATTCTCCCTAATCTGTTTATCTAATATACGACGGTCTGTGATCACAACAATGGTGTCAAAAATGGTTTCGTTCCCAGATTTATCATGCAAGCCAACCAATTGATGCGCCAACCAAGAGATGGAATTACTCTTGCCAGATCCAGCTGAGTGTTGAATTAAATATTTCTGTCCCGCACCTTTGCCTTGAGCATCCACCAATAACTTCCGAACAGCTGTCAATTGATGAAAGCGAGGAAAAATCAGTTTCCTTTCTCGCTTTATACGCGTTTTACCTTTGCTACCCGTATATTCCTTCTCTTCGGTTATTAAATGCGTATAATTTTGGAGAATATTGCTTAAGCTGTTTTTTGTTAGAACCTCTTTCCATAAATAATCTGTTTTTATCCCTTTATTTGGTGGATTCCCAGCTCCATTATTATCACCCTTGTTAAAGGGCAAGAAAAATGACCCGTAGCCTCTGAGTTGTGTGCACATCCATACTTCTTCGGTATCAACCGCAAAATTCACTAATAATCTACCTAAGCGAAACAACTTCTCATCGGGGTCACGGTCTTTTTTGTATTGCTTTATGGCATCTGTCACGTTCTGTTTCGTGAGCTCATTTTTCAATTCATAACTAATTACAGGCAAGCCATTTATGAAGTTTACAATATCCAAAGATTTATTATTTTTAGTTGAATAGTGGACCTGCCTCATAACTGAAAATATGTTGGCCTGATAGAGTGTAATATTTTTTGGGTTATACTTAGAAACTGGTTTATTATAAAATAAACGTAATTTTGTAGCGGTGTATCCATCAGTTATACCTTTTCGCAACACCTCTATAATACCCTTGGCAACAATTTGGTCGTTTATGCGCTTCACTATTTTTTGTCTATACAGACTTTTGTGATATGCTTTCAGCTTGTCTACTGCTTCGGATTGCGTGTTCTCCAAAAAATCAAATAGCATGTCAGAATCAATGCAATTTACATTGTCGTAGTCTTTCGAAGATCGAAGTACATACCCGTTTTTGGCGACTAAATAGTCGGCAATGTGCTGCTCTAAACCACTTTCATTTGTATTGGTAGTTTTTCTCATCTCTAACTCTCATCTAATTGATGAACAACTTCTTCTGAATCGAACTCAGAAGATATTCCTTCCAGTGCTTTTTCATAATCTGGAACATCATAATTACCTGTCACAAGATTATATATTAGAGTACGTAAATAATCCTTTAACAAGCCTGTTTTGGGGTTGGTTTTTCCAAAGATCATTGAGTTATGGCTAAGTATAATGTCTATTTGTTTTTTTTTGAATTCGATATAATCCACAATTTTATCCTGCTCTTCCAAAGCTGGAACAAAGCATGGTATATTGTAAAATTTATCAGAATACAATCTTAATCGACTTTCAATTATACCAGTTGATTTGCGCTTGAATTCAGCTTTATACAATTCCGTTTTAAATAGGTGCTCGAAATATTTTGGATTCATGCCTTCTCTAAATTGATAAACACAGTATGCAGGACTAATAATACCATCATATTCAGAAATCCCGACCGAGCCATTCCAAGCCAACATTATGTTACTAACCAATTGATTTTCCGATACTAACTTATAACCAATCAAGGATTTTGCATTAGTAAGGTTGTCGTCTTTCTCCTTCAGTTTATCCCTCTTTAGCTCTATCCCCGTATACTGAGAGAGCGATAGTAAATCTTCCGCACCATCTTCTGACTTTTCATTGACCTCAAATAGAATATGCTTAATCTTTTTCAGTGTCCATTTATTTGGTTTCTCACCTAACCACAGATGCTCCGTGCTCTTAAGTTTTACGTGATTACTCATTTTAAAACCTTCTCTAAAAGCCCCATCGTTTTAGACTCTAAGCTCTCTATATCATGAACTATATCACTTATATTTCTATATTTTTTTGCGGTATGAAACTTCTCAATAAAATTCACAGAATACCCGACCTTAATGGATTTTTTTTCGGGTTTTGCATTGGGAGTATATTCATATACTTCGTTTTTGAGATACTCATCGATATCATCTTTAATTGGAATGTATTCAAAATCTTTAATTTCCGTTCCGGTGGCAAAGTCCTTATTAGAGTGACTAATTTTTACTGAAAAATATCCAAAATTACTATTTGAAAATGTTTTTGAGAATTTGTTATCATCTTCGTCAAGAAATAGCTCCACTATGCGATTGATGTGGTCCATGGTCAGGTCGTTTTTCTTTAGACCCAAGGCCTTTACTCTCTTTTTGTAAAACGTATCAGCCTTTATTAGCTGGACCTTCCCTTTTCTAGATGGTTTCTTGTTATTGCTAATAATAAGTAAATATGTAGGCTGAGCTGTATTGTAAAATATTTCTAAAGGGAGAGCGATTACTGCCTCCAGCAGGTCATTTTCTAAAAGATATTGTCTTATACCACTTTCTCCACTCCCCGCATCTCCTGTAAATAAAGCTGAACCATTATGCACGGAAGCAATCCGACTGCCGCCATCTTTTGGATCTTTCATTTTTGAGAGCATATGCAACATAAACATCAGCTGCCCATCATTACTGCGAGATGTCAAACAGGTTTTTACTTTTTTGCCATCAGAATTCCGAATATCAAGGTTGAATCGGCTATCATTTATCTCAATTTTTTTATCCGTTCCTACATTTAACTCTTTTTGATCTTCCTTCCAGCTTGTGCCATACGGGGGATTTGTGAGCATAAAGTTAAATTTTAAATTTGGATCGAATCCGTATTTACTAAGCGTCGACCCAAATTTTATTTTGTTAGGGTCTTCGCCTTTTAGAAGCATGTCCGATTTGCATACAGCATACATTTCACCGGTGTTTTCTTGTCCATATAAGTGAAATGTTGCTTTTGACTTTATTTCGCCTTCACTGTCAGTTGCAAATTTTTTTGATTGGGTTAGCATCGCTCCTGATCCTACACATGGATCATAGACCAAATATGTGCCTTGTTGAATCTGGTCTTTCACAGGCAAATACACTAGATGTGTCATTAGTTCGATAATCTCGCGGGGCGTAAAATGTCGACCCGCAGCTGCATTTGTTTTTTCATTAAATCTTCGGAGTAAATCCTCAAACATATACCCCATAGCCATTGGCGATATTTTCTCAGGGCTTAATTCAATTTTGGGGCTGCAAAATTTTTCGATAAGTGAATAAGTAATCCCTGTATCTTCAAATATCTCTAACTGGTTACGAAACTTAAATTTCTGAATTATGTCTTGAACATTCTCTGAGAAGCCATTTAGATAGTTTAATAAGTTGCTATCGATACTTTCAGGGTCATCCAGTAGTTTCTTCATTGTATAAGGAGAAGTGTTATAAAATTCTAACCCTGAACCGTGTTCTTTACTGGATAATAGCCCTGATAGGTTGTCAATTTTCTTTTTAAACTGCTCATGAGTATTTAAAACTTTATCTTTTGTTGGCTCTAGAGCTAAATCTAACCTTCTCAAAACAGTCATGGGTAATATGACATCCTGGTATTGGTTCTCAAGGTACTTGTTGATCAGCACGTCATCAGCAACTGTCCAGATGAAGTTGATAATCGGCTGTAGAGTGTTTGTATCTATGCTCATGAATTTCTTTATCCCTTATTCTGTCTATTATCCAGTCGCCGCAAATCACTGAAGATAGACTGATCACCTGGAGTTAATAATGATTAAATTGTCCCCCACTAATCTCCCTGATTCCGTTATAGAAAGTAGTTGAGTAGTTTTAAATGATGGTTTTGATCAAAAAGGTTCTTGGGATCAAGTAATTGTTACTTCAACGATCTTAAACGGCTCAGTGTCCTCCATTTTGTTCACGATGATCAGTAAATAGCCTGATACCTCACTTTTTGAGTATAGCATTTCATCAGAGCTACCTGTAATTATCATTCCAAAGTTGAAGATGAGTAAAGTATTAACCATTTAATCCTGGCTTCTGTTTGATCCAGGAAGACCACGATTCTGATCGAAGAACTATTACCAAAAGCACAGCCATACCAACAGCGATACTAAACTTGAATACGCCTGCAGCCCCCATTAAGATTAAATATATAACTTTATTAGAAAGCCATACTGATGTATAAATGTACAGACACGTTCGACCCCACTCTTTTCCAATATACACACCTAAAAATCCTAAAATAAATAGCGGACCAACTAAAAGACTTCCAGCATGTTTTAGCTTTGCCCACCAATATTTCGCGGGAATTGATTCAAGCGTACCCATTTCACCCCTCATCACAGAGCCCATTTCATCCCATCCAGGCCAAGGAATACCACCCTCATTTTCTGATGGTTCGATTATTAATCGAGAAAGAGTAATTCCCTGTGTGCCAGTTAAAAGCGACCCAACAGCAAGGAGGTAGCCGGCAGCAAAAAGTACTAGAATGAAAATAGAGACAAAAGTAAGGCTTCGTGGTCTTTTAATGGTCTTTTGAAGGTTCTCAGCTTCGGAGTTTGTTCGCAATGTAGTCTGTTGATCGTAATTTTCATTTTCCATTGTATTCTTTCCTTTACACATAAAGTCCCGCGCTTGAGCTGCTTCCGCATAATATATCCATTTGTATAAGCACTGTATCCATCCACATCATTTTTGTTTTTGCACTTCTTTGAATGTGAGTGCGAAGCCTGTTAGATGTCAAGCTCCCTTACGTCAAAAAACAATTCAGCCATATATTTAGCAAGTCTATGACGAGATAAGCCGAAATATGTTTTTACTACCTTTAATGCTGCTCTCCATTCAGCTTCAGTTTCAGGACCAGATACTGTCACATCGTTTGTGAAGTAAATATTCACTAGATAAGCGGGCCTCTCCCTTAAGATCCTGAACAGGTATAAATGGGCAATTCGGTTTGTGTATTGGTAAAAAGTACCGCTCCAATTATTTGGGTTATTGATTCCGAGATATCTTTTTGTCTCATCGAGAGAAGCTTCAATTTGTTGCCTTGATCCACCTTCAGCAAATGTTCCTGGTGAAACAACTTCGGGAATATTTGCCTTTGCTTCAACTAAAATGATTTCGCCAAGATTGGTTCGACCGAGAGCATCCCATTGCGGTCCACGTAGTGGCCAAAATCCTCCCAGATTAAATTCAACTGGATCCAATCCTAAAAGCTCAATAAAGTCGTTATCACTATACTCAGCATAACCATCATTTTCGAGAGGTGAAAGCCACTCAATTTCAGATCCTGATATAGCAGGGAATGCCTCCAGTATTTTTGTGTTAAGCCTTTCAGGATATCTATTTATTAATACCTGAATGTCTCTCAAACTTCCATTCCCGCCAGCTGGTTGAGGTGTTCTAGCCATTATGCCTCCATTATTTTTAATCCTTAAATTATTCTATACTGTGCTTCAAACGCCCAACACTTGAGCAATATTCACTACAACACTCAGCCCTGGATACAATAAAATTGGACCTACCATATTTTTGGATTTTGTCAAAAGACTTAACATTCTTGGATGCCCTTGATAAACGTGATCACAAAAACTACTTCTTATAATTCAAATCTATGTATGAATTCACATCGTTATCAAGCATTATTTTTTGCATAAAATAGTTGTCGGGGTAATTTATAGCGTGGTCTCTCTTGATCTGGTTAATTATCTCCCCCGGAACTCTATTATTTTTATAGTTTTGCAATTCTAAATAAGCATTCACATCATTAGTATGCATTATCTCTTGCATCATAAAATTTCCCGGATGCATAATCGCATGCCTCTTCTTAATTTGTTCATTTACATCTATAGGGATGCCATTTGGACCAAGCTCGTTTTCTTTATGGATTTCTTTGGTTGGTTGGACATGACTTTTCTCTTGTGCAGCGAGTCGTCTGAACGCAGCAATTTGGTTGTCAATAAGATGATTTTGGACAGAATAATCTTCTGGCCATTCGGACTCTGCAGAACTAATAAAAGAACTCATTTTTTCCTTAGGAATATCTGGAACATTTTTGTTATGTATCAGCTTATAGCTTTTTATTTGTAGATTAATAAGATACTCTTGCGTAGCAAAGTCATTAGGATGTTTCAGTGCAATCGACTTCTTAATATTCTCAAACTTTGATACCGGTATTGTCTGTGCCAAAGATTGACAAAAAAACATCAAAACTACAATTTTTAATAAAATTAGTTTTCTCATGAAGTTTGCTCTCAATCTAAAATGGCAATCGTCGAGTTAATACGGACAAGATTGCTCATAAAATAAGAGACACTTCCCGAGCATCAAACACATTAATCAAACACCTCATTTCTGATCAGTAGTAGATACATTAACCAACTGCTCGCAACAAGACCGACATACAACAGTCGAGTGAGGTTGAATCTGACATAAAGAGGAACAGAACAGAAAACTCTCTGCTCCTTTTACACTTGATGAACAACATTAAAAAGTTCCAGTCGGGAAAAAGTCTTGTCGTTGATCAGTTGGTTAGCCATTCATGTTCCAATCCATAGCATCAAATAGAACTCATTCGTTTTCAAGGGCATGTGAATTTCCCAAGACCATCCATTTAGTATAATCAAAGGAACTCTCAATCTTGTCTTCAGTTCGATCTGGCATTTCGACAAAAAAATCTAATCCCGTCATTTCTTCCACGGCATCAACGCTGGTTGCATATATCTCAAGGGTTTCTCGACCATCTTGGTTTGGTAGAATAAAACCTATTGCCATAATATTATGATCATGCATAACAAGCAGGACTTTATAAAAATAGCTTGGAACAGTTACTCCATTTAATCCTATCGTGCTATCGCTGGGCAGGAAGATCGGACCTGTGACCACATTTACAGATTGATATCTGATGGCAACCGCTCTTACGTAGTTCTCAAGTCTTTTCCACACTCCCCTGTTAAAGGAGGGGACTTGTGGACTTATATTGCTCATATAGAAAGATTCATCCATATAGTCTTTTAAAAGCTTCATATCTGCAGCTGGCGCAAGGTGTCCACGGTCAAAGCCTGAATGGCTATAATCAGATGGTGCAGAAGATCCAGTGGAAACACTCGGATCAATGCGAAAATTATCAGTGCGTTCAACCGGTCCATTTACTTCAACCTCTGTTAGTTCATATGCGACCCAACGAGCTTGTTCGTGTTCCTCACTATATTCTAATGTGTACCCTTTATGTCTGACTATTTCATCCTCGAACGGGGAATATGGAACTCCAATAGGATCGGGCTCGCATCCGGTGACCACAAAGATGATGGCACATAAAATGACACGAAAGCCCTGCATAAATCCTCCTAGGAGTACCCACATCTGCTCGAGAATACTAGTTAATCATGTGATCTGTGTATCAGTCGCACACAATACTTAGCAGGAACTATTAAACCTAATCTCCCACCTGTGTCTGCATCTATATTCACAGCAGTGGGAACACCAATAATCTGGTTATTTTCATCAACTGCTATCCCACCTGAATTCCCTCGATTGACTTCACAATCTGTTTTGATTAGATCAACGCCATTAACATTCATAAAGCCTGAAATAATTCCTTGAGTAAATGTAATCGTATTGCTACCCAATGATGGGAATCCAATAATTGTTATTTGCCCCCCCACTTTAGGGTAACTCTCCCCTGTGATCTCTAAATGATTTCTGGGAATTCTTGTCTGCGTTTTAATGATGGCCAAATCGGCACGCTCATCATACACCTGAACAACCCCTTTAACATACTTAACGGGTGGCTGAGCTAAGTCTGGGTTTGCAAGCCACACTTCAATCTCATTACTAATGTTACCCGAATTATTTATCACATGGAAATTTGTTAAAATGTGGTATGGATCAATAATTGAACCTGACCCTGAGCTTGCAAATGTCTCATTTACATAGCTGGCAACTATTTGTACTACGCTAAGGGCAGCTTGATCTATATTTGAGGTAGCCCTTTTCGAAATAATTTTCGATTGAGAGTCTTTTTGGGTATTCTTGCTCCCTTTTGAGTAACTCTTGTCATAATCATAGGTTTCACATTGTATGAACATGAAAATGACTAGCACCAAACATATATTTTTAATGTAGAAATTTACAGAATACACTGGGGACCTTAGTTCTTGGAAGAGTTTTTCCATACATCGTCAGGTATGTAAGGGAAGCTCATTTTCATTTCATTAGAACTATCTGGTTCAAAATACTCTGCAGCAATCAGTTGAATAACAATTGAGATCCTGCGATTTTCTGAGCGCTTAGATGCATTTTTCTTGGGATATTTTTCGCCATACCCTATAGCCTCCATCCATATGTCTGGCATTTCTCGTTGAAATATACTTGCGACATTATTTGCCCTTATTTCTGATAGACGAAGGTTATAGCGTTTTCGTTCCTCTTCAGACCACTTGATGTTCCCAGAAGTATCCGAATGACCACCAATTACAATTCTAGCTGTATTTCTTATGCCTTCTTCTTCGAAGAACTTCTTAAGTATTGCTATAATTTGGTTGATATAGACTTTACCTGCTGGAGAGATTTCTGCTGAACTAATGCTAAATAGTATATTATCTGCAATTGATATTTGCCATCCTCCAGCCTGGCGGGAACCTTCACTTTGAGCCCCTAGCTGCTTAAGTTCAGAAATAAATGTATCTCTGGCGTTGATATATTGTATGTCACGCTCGCTCTTAATGAGACTCTCAGCATATAGAGATACAAATAAAACTAGAAAAATGATCGCAATAACAATAAATGAATCTATGTATCCAAACCAAAAACCATGCAGATGGGTATTATTTTTCAACTACAACATCACTCGCATTGGATTGATTAACAGGAATGTTAACCAAAGAATCTATCTGTACTGCACCATTCCTAGAATATTGACTCGGTATAACACTATATCGGGAACTTACCAATATTGCAATAACTATTGCCAAGACGCCTACAGGAAGAAATATATTGCGAAATTTATCACTGCGACGATCATTGTTCCGTATTTGCTCAAATAGCATATTGGTTGCGTCAAGTTGCTGCTTTAAGAGCCTTTCGATGTATTTAGTATCACCAATTGGTAGATCGAGGCCTGAACCAGCAAGAGAAATATTAGATTGCTCAGGTATATTTTTATTTTCGGAGAGAGTAGCTACCAATTGCTCAATATTCTCTCCTATAGAGTGGAGATGCATCCTCATGTCATTGAAAGTATTGACTGGGAATAATTTACTTATTGTATCAATATTAATAGCTACCGACTGTGATGTTTCATGAATTTGCTTAATATCAAGAGTAACTTTGCTTAGTTCAGTTTGGATTTTACTGAAGTTTTCTGTTGCCGAAATCAGATTCTCAGATGCTTTATTTTGATTTTCGGTAGTATCGATAAGCTTTGAGATGGCTTTTCCACTTAGTTTTACAGATTTAGTGAAGGAAATACCATGATCCATCAATTCCTTCATATATTCATTTGAACTATGAAGTGACTGAAAGAATCCTGCTATATCCTTGCTTGCTAATTCGATACTTGCAGCATAAGCTCCAAACCTCTCAATAATGTCAGTATTTGATCCAAGCATCTTATCTTTGGCATTGGAAAAGCTGTTAACCAATTCAGTGCTTAAATTACCGAAGCTGTTTACACTATCTTCGAATGTCTGATTCGATTTACCCATCGTCTGCGAATAATTGGAAATATTCTCAGTTACCCCCTTTAGTTCACTACGGAGACCCGCAAGAGAGTTAAGTATTTTCCCATAAGCATCTTCAATATTTTCTGGAATTACTTCATCATTGTATAGCTTCATCTCCCTTGTTATCTCGAGAATATTCCAATCTATGACTTTTGAGATACGGTTATCAACTATTCTGGCAATAGCATATGTAATGATACCAAATAAAGATCCAACAATTACAGGGGACATACTCAGGATAATTGTTTTAACATGACTTTCGTCAGAAATATTTGAGCCACTAATCTCTGTGAAAGTCAGGATCATACCAACAAAAGTAAAGATCAGCCCAAATGCTGGACCAAGATTACCATAGTGGTTAATTGTATTTACTGGTTGATTATAGTATCTATTAACTAATTTCTCAACAAAACCTAAGCCACTTGAATGACTGACATTCCATCTAAGGTCTGCCAGCAAATTACTCTTGTCCTCAGAGAGCTCACTCAATTCATCAACTTCAATATCGTCGTATGGTCCTTCATTAATTTGTTCAATGTCACTCGAAGTAATGGCAATATTTTGGAATATTTTGTGCTGCCATATTACTATTGAAACAAATACTATCTGAACTGCAGCAGAAAGCAGTGCGAGGAGTTGATATAGTTCCATGATCTAACCAGAGTTTCTATTAATTTGTCCAAGAAATTTCAGCGATCCAATTTCTTTCGCGCTATCCCAGACAACTTTTGCTGGTTTTATAACATGGTATCCACTACTTTTTGACTTTTCGGATGTTTGGGATATCTCAAAAAACTGGGAAAACTCATTTTGAAAGGATATGTCGTTAATTTCACCCATTCGCTCTTCCAACCACAGCTCTGCTAGTCTTGATTTTGTCAAAAGGTAGTACAATTTGCTATTATTACTCTTTGTGAAAATATTTTTCTCTGTATCATATGCTACTGCGATCCTTTTTGAGCTAACACTTGGCTCAACTGGCTGAGGTTTTATTTCTGAAGGATTGTTGTAAAAAGCAGGGTTAGGATTTGGTGTAGGGGGAGTGGGTTCCAAGTTAGCACCTCGTGAAATGTTGGGAGGTCTAACATCACTAAGACTTCTCTTTAGTTGAACTAGCATATCCTGAATTCTACTTTCAGAAACTGATGAATTCCTAATTGAGTCCATTTTTCGATGAAGCTGGTGGTTACTTTGTGATATTCGATCTTGGAGTTTTTTAATAATATAGATTAAATATACTAATATTACGCCTATTACTAATAATAGTGCGCTAATAACCATGACTCCGTTACCATTTTTCTTGAGATTAGTATTTAAGGTTCCAACTCGATCCCCTATTCGCTTGACATTGTCTGATAGTTCTTTCTCAAACTTGTTCTCTGTAACTCCAGGCTTCAATTTAGTTAGATCATTTTTCTCTTCTGCAACTCCATTTAATACAAATGCTATTACAAATAATACTATAAGTAATATCCTATTCATTTCTAGACCAACTTTTCGAGTCTATCAATCCAAACCTTAATTGCAAGGAAGAACAAGGGGGTAGCTAACTCATCCTCACTTCTCCTTTCAAGATAGTTTGAAATTTCATTTTGAAATGAAGATAGGTCAGAATCAGATAAATCATCTGCGAGATTTCTTGCTTCCATGTATTCCATCATTTCAGAATTCTGAGTACGACCGTAGAATGATTTCAGAAATGAAAGGAATTGGGAATAATCAATTTGACTTGTATCAATTTCTGAACATTTATTCGGTGGAATAGCACTTGACCACTCATACTCACTTCCCTTAACCGTGCAATTGAGTCCGATCATTTTCTCAACCTTCTCATTTCTAGTCGCATCTAAATTATGCTGTTTCGAATAAATCATCCCATAGGCGACTTCTTTCTTTGGATCTCGTGAAAATAGAATCGTAGTGTTAGCGTATGAATCCTCAGGGATACCCTGTGCATCAGATAACACTCCTTTGAATAATTTGTACCATGCTCCAGCATTCTCGTCGTTGACGGGATCACCATGCGAGACAAGTTTGAGGAACTGAGTGCCATTTCCTGCAAATGATATCATATGCAATGGTGTTTCCAACTTCTTGCGCTTTAGGTGCATGCCTAAATAATAGAAACTGGCAGAATAAAATAGACCAAGTTTATGAAAAAAGAGATTCGTGTCAGAGCTACCAGCATGAATAAAATCATCCATCTGACCATCCCAATCGCTACTAATCCCAGGCCATGTACTTATAAATTTCGAGTAATCAAAAGGAAGTGGTAATTTCTGAAGTTGATTCTTCCACCTATATGTACTTATGATCTTTTGAATATGGTGAAGTGACTCTTTTATATCATCACCACCAAACTTGACACTATCTTCCCATAAAACAGCCTTGTCCTTTAAAAAGGTTATATCTGAAGTTCCACCTCCAACATCTACTGAAGCGACAA
>Ga0307989_1001450_pt1 | contig 12704 bp, 10 predicted proteins | sample EllFjometagen185_FD_203164 | JGI IMG/M metagenome (GOLD analysis project Ga0307989, IMG submission 203164) | Marine microbial communities from Ellis Fjord, Antarctic Ocean - #185 | ecosystem: Environmental > Aquatic > Marine > Unclassified | place: Southern Ocean | collected 2014-10-08 | reverse complement strand
TGGGTACAATTTTTTTGTTCAGAATTTCATATTGCGCACGAGTCGTTGGTTTTCGATCTTCCAAATCTGCAACTTTGCAGGCTTTTCCTTCATACAGATCTCTGGCCCGATTTGACAATACTCTTATTTTTTCAAATTGACTGATTTTTTTATCGTCACTGTATTCTTCTACTAAATCTAAATAATCCATAAGTTTTTCTCGAAATCAAATTAATATTAGAAGTATGCCCAAAAACTTCTATTACAAACCTGCTAATAATTGTTTAGCTCGATTTGCATAAAGACTATTTGGATAATCCTTTACGATTGCATCCAGGGTTTGTTTTGCAGCATCTTTTTGATCACTGCTAATGTAGGTTTCAGCAAGTTCCAGCATAATTAAATCAATCATAATATCTGATTTAGCGGCATTCAAAACAGTCACTGCCTCATCCACTTTTCCCTGATCCCTTAAAATATTAGACAAATAGACGCTTGCTATCACATGAAAATCAGAAGGTTTTTCTAAAACTGCCAACACCTCTCTCAAATCTGACCCAGCCTTGTCATATTTCTTTTGATGGTAATTTAAACTACTTCGGTAAAATAGTGCAATTTCAGCCTGTTTACTACCTGCATAATCATCAAGAAAAACATTGATCATGGGCAGGGCTTTTTCAAACTTTTCATCATTGCTAATACTGTTATTCTGAACAATAGTTTCAATACGGTATAATTTCTCGGTTCGGATATTTTCCTGATACTCAATATACCAACTGATACCATATCCGGAGACTATAATAAGCGCTATTGCAACAGCCAATGCTATAAATAATTTTCGTTTTTTATAAACATAGTTAGTTGCCTGAAAAAGAAAATCATCTAGTGCATCTGTTTTTTCCAATTCTTCAGAATTATCTTTCTGTTCAGGTAGCTCTTTTTTTACGATATTGTCTTTTTTATGTGCTTTTGCCAAATCAAATCCTTTAATTGAATAGTGGTTATATGTTGGAATTGACTATTGAATGAATAGATGAAGTGATTTTGAACTTGAAATAACAATATTCAATTAATTCATCACAACTCAGATCTAAAAATGTTTAACATTAATTTTTCGATTAAAGCGGGTGTTTTGTCAATGATTTATATGCTGTTTTATCACTTTATTAATTTGTTCCATACTTATGGGCTTCGTAATGAAATCATTCATACCAGCTTTTTTGCAAGTAGTCTTTTGTTTATCAGAAGAAGCTGCTGTCATGGCAATTATTTTCACGGGCTTTATTTGATGATCTGCCTCATATTCCCGAATGTGAACAGTCGCTTCTACTCCTCCCAGAACCGGCATTTGAAGATCCATAAATATTAAATCAAATGTTTCTTCTGTCGCATTGATGGAATCAATGTAGGTATCTTTAGCTTGTTGTCCATCCATAACGCATTCTATCTTATATCCATTTTTTTTAAAAACAGTTGTGGCAAGTTTAATATTCAATTGGTTATCATCTGCTAGCAAAATTTTTAATTGGCTTTTTTCGACTGTTCTTTTAGTGTTAGTCAGAGTTTCAGGCTCAGCTTTCGTTTCAACAGCTTCTGATTTATCTATCAAGGGGAAAATCAATTGAAAACAGGTTCCCTTATTTACTTCGCTAGTAACGTGAATCGAACCATTATGTCTTTCTACTAACTCCTTCGTAATCGACATACCCAAGCCAGTCCCTTTTTCACCCTCAGTTCCATTTCTGGATAGGTTGGAATATTTACTAAACAGTTTAGGTAGCTTATCTTCGGCAATACCAATCCCATTGTCGATGATAGAAATGGACACCTGGGAATTATTATTAACAAGTACTAATTCTAATCTAATTTCACCTTCAATCGGTGTAAATTTAATGGCATTGGATAAAATATTATTAAAGATGCGAATCAAAGACGCCTCATTACCCAAAATATAAACCGGCTCTTCAATTTTGGACGCCAAAAGCAATTCAATTTTTTTTGGTGAAGCCATATGGTGAATGGTATTAGTAGAAGACGCAATAATTTTATCCAAAGATAGATTGGTTTTTTCCAAGTCTGTGTCTTCAGATTGAAGTCTTCCCAAATCAAGAATATCGTTAATCAATGTTAGTAAGAAATCACCTGAGTCCTTAACATGCGTTAAATATTCCCGTTGAGTGTCCGTAAATGAGTCTTCGCATAAAAGTAAATCCGTAAAACCCAGAATACCGTTTAAAGGTGCTCTTAAATCATGGGAAGTGATGGCCAATAAGTCGTCCTTCATTTTATTAAGCCGTTTCAACTCTTTTACCTGAGAGCTCTTCTGTCTGGTCAGCACCATGGATTTAAGGTGAACACCTACCCGTGCCATCAACTCCTCTTTTGCAAAAGGTTTTACAACGTAATCAGAGGCACCAGCTTTAAATATTTTAAGGATTGAGCCTCTTTCGCTTAGAGCACTCAAGAAAATAATAGGAACCGTGATGTTTCCTAATTCCTTTCTAATTTTTATACAAAGTTCTTCACCATCCATTTCTGGCATCATGAAATCAGTAATGACCAGGTCAATTTCATGTTCATGTTTTTTCATTATTTTAAAAGCTCCCACACCGTTTTCAGCCAGCATGGTTTTAAAACCTTCCCGCCTTATGATTAGATCCAGTAATTCCCGGGAACCTCGATTATCTTCCACAATCAGAACGGTTCGGTTTTCCATTATTACATCAGGTTTTATTAATGCTTTGGCGATAGAAGCGATTTCCCCGCTGAGAAACGGTTTGGTAATAAATTCTGCAGCACCAGCTTCAAATCCTTTAGAACGCCCATCAATCGTATCATTAGCGGTAATAAATATTATGGGGATTTTCTCTCCGGTGGCGGATTTATAATCGGCAGGGTTATCATAGATATTTTTAGCAGTTTCAAACCCATCCATTTCTGGCATATCCACGTCCATAGTAATTAAATCGGGTTTGAGTTGTCTGATTTTTTCTAACGCATCCAGTCCATTAACCGCCTGGAAAAATTCAAAATCGGGTCCGTCAAACTCCTGGCTGATCACTCGACGCATCGTACTACTGTCATCAACAATTAATATCCGCATTTTATTCTCTTTTTACGCTTTAAGTTACTGAGTCTATCCTTATAATCCTAGTTGATTGAAGGATGAAAGGTAATAAATCTATTTCTGATAAAGACTTTCTGATATTTTTTTCCACGGCACTGTGCGTTATAATTACCACCGGAACGAGATCATTTGAATTTCCATTATCTGATCTTTGAATCATGGATCGAATACTAATATTGTTTTCGCCTAAAATCCTGGTGATGTCGGCCAAAACACCAACCTGATCTTTGACGGTGAACCTTAAATAGTATTCACTGACAATTTCATCAATACTAATCAGTTTTTTATGCTCTAAAGTCTCATTTGTTGTTGATAAAGGATATCGTCTGTTTTTCTGTTCGGAATTTATGTTCCTGGCAATTTCAACCAAATCACCAACCACAGCTGAAGCTGTTGGATAGGCACCAGCACCAGCACCATAACTGATAGTGGGTCCCAGAAAGTTTCCTTTTATCAGGATCGCATTAAAAGCACCTTTAACGGATGCCAGTAAATTATTGTTTTTGATTAAAGCCGGGTGTACTCTTCCCTGGTAACCCTGATCAGAGCACAAGGCTTTCCCAATCAGTTTAATTGTATAACCCATTTCTTTAGCAATTTCGATATCCAGAGGTTCAATTTTTGTGATCCCTTCAACATAAATATCTTTAAATTCAAAAAGCCCGTTAAAAGAAAGATTCAGCAAAATTGCCACTTTATGTGCGGCATCAATACCTTCAATATCAAAAGTTGGGTCGGCTTCTGCAAATCCTAATTCCTGTGCTTTTTTTAGCGCAGTATCAAAGTCTTCACCGTGATCAGCCATGGAAGTTAATATATAATTAGCGGTACCATTAATGATGCCCGAAACTTCCGAAATGTCATCTCCGGTAAATCCATCTCTCAGGTTTCGAATCACAGGAATTCCACCTGCGACACTAGCTTCATATCCAAACAGGCCTGCAGAGGCATACGCTGCGGGAAAAATTTCAGCGGCGTGTTCTGCTAATAACGCTTTATTAGCAGTTACGACAGATTTACCGATCTTCAAGGCTTTAAGCGTAATCTCTTTAGCATCTGTGTCCCCACCAATTAATTCAACAATCACATCGATTTCAGGGTCCAGTAAAATATCATCGGGATCAATGGTAATATTTTCCGGCTTTAAACCACAGTTAAGATGTTTCTCAGGATTTCTGACAACAGCCTTTTTTATATAAATATCACTACCAATGCGTTGCCGAATCAAATTGTAGTTTGCAGAAAAAAGTTTCAACACACCGGTTCCAACAGTACCTAATCCAAATAAGCCAATACAAATTTTATTTTTCAAGTCGCCCTCTTTGTTTAATTTTATATTATTCGTAGTTTAATTTAAGATTTTCTTCCAATTGATCCTGTAATTTTTTTAAGTCCAATGACTTAAACTCTTTATCATCAAAAATAAAATAGTCATTGATTTGACTGCCAATGGTGGTGATGGTGGATTGCTTAACGACAATGCCAATATCCTCCATTGTTTTTAATATTTTAAAAAACCGATATCTTTGATCAGAGGTGGAAATTTTAACATAATGCAATAATCCGCTACTTCTAACAAACTTATTTTGACTAATTTCTTTAACAACATAACCCCTTTCCTCGTCCTGGTAATGGGAAATATAAATTTGGGAATCAGTTTCCTGAATAACTTCCGGTTTTGGCGCCGGTATTTTTAGATTTTCAATAGATGCTTCCAAATCCTGTGCCGATATTTCATAACTCCCTGTGGTTGAGAAATGTAAAAAACCCACGACACCGGATTCCCCCGATAAATACTGGACATGATTAATTTTACCATTTTCAATATTAATATTCTTTTGATTAAGGATAAAAGCCAGTTTTTTCTGTATTTTTAAATCTGAAGTTCGAAATAATAAAGCGTCATATTCTCCGGCTTCACCCTTAATAATAGAAATTTTAAGCCGTTTTGAATGATTCAAAGAAAATTTTGATAACTGGTAACTCAACTCCTCGCCAGTTAAACTCAATATTAAGCGATTAGGAATCGCATTAAAAAACCAATCCCAATTCGGAAAATGAGTGCAAAGAATGATTTCAAAGCTTTCAATTGAAATATTTTTAGTTAAAATATTGGAAAACTCAATCAATATTGTTTTTTTTACCGGAATATCCTCAAAACTCTGTGAATAAATATTGATCAAATTATTTAAACGATCACTGTTTTTGCCTAAAGTCTTGTGCTCTTGTTTTGATATTCCAGATAAAGGTTTGAGGAATACACTTTCAATATCCTCAGCAATACTCCTTTGTAGAAGGCTAATGATAGCAACCTGATTTTTTGCCTCGATTACTTTGTCATCCAAAAAACTATTTACCAATTTGGTTACAGTCTTGCCAGTCGCATGGTTTTTCAACTGATGAAAAATTTCCATCGTTTCCTGAAAGATATTGTCAATATTGGCTGCTTTCTGGCGAAACATTCGATTAACACTCTTATAATCACTGACATTAATCAGGTAAAGTAACAACACCCTTCTGGGATCTCTTTCTGCTAATTCCAGATATTTATTAATACCAATTTCAGTATATGTTGATAATCGACTAAACTTAACAACTGATTGATGATGTTCTACTAATAATCGAATCAAACTCAAAATTCGTCGTGACGGTTTCCAATCAAGTCGATCCAGGATACTGATTGCTATTTCAGGGCCGGATTTTTCGTGATTCAATTCCGGATATATTTTCGCAACATCATGGAATAAGCACGACCATTTAAGTGCAAAAATTGAATCCTCATTTAAAAAACGTAAGAGTTCCGGATCACTGTTTTTTATAGCCTTTAATTCATACTCCACTGTTTTCAATGTTTCATTCGAATGGACACATAAAGGGTATTCATGAATCTCAGTATTTCTACGTAAGAACCTCATTTGATCAGCTTCAGGTATAAACAATCCTAATAAAGATGTTATTTTTCCTGATTGATTATCGAAGCACATGATATCCCACATCTGTGCAATAGTATCGGATGTGTGTGGCGCAAGAAAAGCATCCCTTAAAAAACTTGTAATATCACTATTTTCAAGTTTATTTACAATTTTGATTAATTGGTTAAAGTTATCTGCTAATTTCTTTTCCAATGTTGTATCGAGCCTGCCACCGGTTTGGGAAATATTGAGTAATAGTTCGATTAATTCTAATGGATGAGAAAATAGTCTTTTGATTTGTTTATCCTGTTGCCTTTTTTGATTCACGAGCCATGAGAGTTCTGGATTTGATCCTATGGGCTGATATTCAATAATACAATTATCTGAATAGTTTTTTACCAAAACCAATCGGTGGATTGTTTCATTATAGCTCATGGATTGAATTTGTTCTCTTACGACCTTGGATAGCGACAAAACACTCTGGATACAAAAAATGATCTGCTGATTGAGTTGATCACTATTTTCAAAACGATTTGATAATTTTAGATAATTTTCTAAGGTATCGTGATCAAGTATATCATCATTAAGTTTAGTTCTTAAAGTATCTGACAATAAAAACTTAAAATTTCTTAATTCCAGATAAAATTGAATCGCAATTTGAGTATGTTCTACATCCTGAGTAGTGATTTGATTTGACTTTCTCAAATAATTTAGTAGAAAACGGGTTGAAGCCTGATCTAAATTGTAGCAGATCATAATACTCCAAAGCGCCGTTTGGAGATGCCTGATACCCCCAATGCCATTTTTTATTTCGGCTAATTCATAGATCTGGAAACTGGCATTATTATACTGATTATTTAGATATTTTATTAGCTTGGGTTTTAAACAAATGTCATGAAATTGTTCCTTCAATTGAGATAATATTAGGGGATTCCCTATAAGCGGTTTACTTTCCAGAATTGTCGGAATTGTATAAATTGATTTAGTGTTGTTAAATCGTGTCAAATCATCACCGATGAGTTCAAAGTATAACCCGGCTGAATCAATGGATAGTTTTTGGATCAAAGCTTCAAACCGCTTGATTAACTCCTGAATTATTTTATAATCCAGAAGATTTTCAGAGGCGTTATTAACGCAATATCCAAAATCGATATCTGATAGAAATGTTAATTCGTTACGAGAAAGACTTCCTCGAATAAAAAAAATGAAATTTTGAAGCAACTTGCTAATATCAACAGGATGTTTTTCAATATTTTTTAATGTGAGTTCCGTATCCAGAATTTCCTGTTTGATAACCGTAATTTCTTTTTCAAGGTCTGATCTGTTTTTTTCATAATAAGATTTTTCACTGGAATCTATCATTTCAGGGTTCTGTTCCAGTTTTTCAAGGAGAAGGGAGATTTTTTTATAATTTGCCTGTTTTCCAGGTAAGGTTGAATTTAGATAATAATTTTTTTCTCCACTTTCATGGGCAATCAATCCCTGTAATTGCTCAAGCTCTTCAAAAACCACCTGCCATGATAAATACAACCAGGCAATCGTCCAGGCACTATAATCCCCCGATACCAATGCCGCTTCTTGCTTATCAACAATTTTTGAAGCACAGGACTGCTTTATTTTTTGAAAAGCTTCCCTAAATAGATCACAATATAGTCGTTCGCGCTTCTCCAGCGCTTCTGGTTTTTGATCAGAGCTATTGAAGGTCGCATCAAATTTTTGCTGTAATTGATTGGAATAGAACTGAATTTTCAAATCTTCAGCTTCGATCAAATTTTGCATTTATTTAGTTAGTGATTTTTTGAATATTAGATAACAATTTGCCCAGCCTATTGTTTCATCCTTAAATAATCAAGTGATAACAATAATATATAGATTTAAAAAATTAATTTGATTTTCTTCGCTTATTGCAGTTGAAAATATTTTATAACTCAATAAAATCGAATGAATAAATTCAGCACTTTTATTTATTATTGTTAACTATCAAACTGCGCCAATCAATTGGATTTCAAAATGAAAAATAGCAAAACCCTAATATTATCCGGACTTGGATTAAATTGTGAAAAAGAAACTGCTTACGCTTGTGAAAAATCAGGTGCCGGTAAGGTTGATGTTGTTCATACACTCGATTTTTTGAGGGGTGATGTCAAAATCAATGATTACCAATTTATCGTATTCATTGGAGGTTTTTTAGATGGTGATTATCTGGGTTCTGCCAGGGTTGGTGTCAATCGTTTTAAATATGGCGCTGACTCAGAAGAACATTTAAAGGAACAATTTCAGCAATTTAATGAGAAAAAACATTTGATTCTAGGTATTTGCAATGGATTTCAATTGTTGGTTAAACTGGGTTTTTTACCGGATGAAACAACAGCCTTTGATCATCAAAGCATATCTCTGACACAAAACAGTAGCGGTATTTTTGAAGATCGCTGGGTTCATCTAAAAGTTAAAACCAATAATATCTTCACAAAAGATATTGAACAAATGTATCTACCCATCAGACATGGTGAAGGTCGAGTTGTAATAACGGATGACCAGGTCAAAGAAAAATTGATTAAAGAAGATTTGGTAGCGATGTACTATGCAGATAGTACCGGTGAAAGCACAGATCAATACCCCGACAACCCCAATGGTTCCTGGAACAATATTGCGGCGCTTTGTAACAACAATGGAAATATACTAGGCTTGATGCCTCATCCGGAAGCGTATAACCACTATACCAATCATCCGCAATGGACCCGTAAAAAATTTGAAGATGAAGATGGAGAAGGATTAAAATTGTTTAAAAATGCTTATTCATACCTCCATCAATAATCACAGCGCGGCGAAGCCGCAACTAAAAAAGCAGAACCACAGAGAGGAAAAATAGGGGGTTGGGGGTTAGGGATATTGAGCAACCACTATGAAATGCATTAAAAACAGTATGAGATAAATTATTCTTTTTAAAAAAATAAGAAAATGACCATAAATAATACAGAATTAGAAGGAATCATTAAAAAACTTCCAAAAACACCTGATATTCAAGGTCGACAGAACTTTTTCAATTCTGCGGTGATCGTACCGTTTATCGAAATTGATCACAATATTCATTTATTGTTTGAAAAAAGATCGGCTAATATCCGCCAAGCTAGTGAAATTTGTTTTCCCGGAGGTAAACATGATTCTGATACCGATGATTCCTATCAGGATACCGCAATCCGGGAAACCGTTGAAGAAATTGGCATCCAGGAAAATCAAATAAATGTCTTAGGACGATTAAATACGCTAATCACTCCCATGGGAGTGATTGTGGAGACATTTCCCGCTTTAATTACTATCGATTCACTGGAAGCTTTAAATATAAATAAGCAGGAAGTTGAAAAAGTATTTACCATTCCGATTGCGACGTTCCAAAGTACTTCTCCGGATCTTTATCATGTTAGGGTCGAGATTCAGCCAACGATACTAGATCAAAATGGAGACTCCCAAACCCTTTTTCCTGCCCAAAAATTAGGCTTACCTGAGAAATACCATCAGCCCTGGGGCGGTAATAAAATGCGCGTACTGGTTTATAAAACCGAATACGAAACCATTTGGGGAATTACAGCCGAAATTATTCATAATCTCATTCAACTTTTAAATAAAAAGTAATCTACCATGTACTATTTAGATAACGCAGCAACAACGCGGCCGTATAAAGAGGTGGTCACCATTGTTCAAAAATCACTGGAAGAAAACTTTGCTAACCCTTCAAGCGTGCATCCGGCGGGTTTAAATGCTCGAAAAATGATTAGTGATGCCAGGGAAACATTAGCAAGCATATTTCAAGTTCCCCAGGCAGGCATTCTTTTTTGTGGGAGTGGAACAGAAAGTGATAATTTAGCGCTTAAGGGTATTTTATTAAAAAAACAAAGTTTTCAACCTGAATTAATAACAACCCGGTTGGAACATGCTGCCATTCTAAAAACAGCTGATTGGTTGGAAGAAAAAGGAACTCCGGTTCACTATGTAGATTTTGATAAAATCACCGGTCAAATTGATATTAATCATCTCAGATCATTAATTAATAGTCACACCCGCCTAATTTCCATTCAACATGTTAATAGTGAAACCGGTGTTATCCAGGATCTAAAAACCGTCGCCAGTGAAGCAAAAAAAATGAACAATAATATTTTATTGCACTCTGATGGGGTTCAGGCCTTTACAAAAATACCGATAAATCTTCGTGAGATGGGTATTGATCTGTATTCAATCAGCAGTCATAAAATCAGGGGAATCAAAGGTATCGGAGCGTTAATCTTCTCGTCCAAACAGGAACCTGTGATTCAAATTCATGGTGGTGGTCAGGAGCATGGTTTTCGATCCGGAACTGAAAATGTGCCTGGAATCGCAGCTTTAGGATTAGCGGCCAGAATTTCCCATGAGAATATGTCGAAAGACTATGACACAGTAAAAATCTTTAAAGAAGAGTTTATCGGAGACCTCACTAAGGAATTTCCAGATGTCAGGGTTTATCAATCCAAAAATGCCATCCCTCATATCCTAAGTATTTCCTTCCCCGGTATTCTTGGAGAAGTACTATTAAACCATTTGGCAACCCATGAAATCTACGTTAGTACAGGAAGTGCCTGTAATGCGTCTTCAAAAAAATTGTCTGCCACACTAAAGGCAATCGGTTTTTCACCTAATCAAATCAAGGAAACAATTCGGATTTCACTGAATGCCCATGAAATACCCTCTGACTTTAAAGAGTTTTTCAATAAATTTAAATCGACCGTCCACGAATTAAAGAAAATTCTCCAATAAGACCATAATCTCATTGCTTGGGATTAATAATAGGCGAGTTTATAAATCCATCACCAAATAACATCAACCAAAAGGGATGTCCTTCAGCGAAAAATTCGATACACAGAGACGCTCCCTCAAACCCCAAAAAGGCATCAGCACTAATTTCCGGCAAGCCGATTTCATAACTCTGATTATCTGGTATTAAATCGGTCATCAATCTTCCTGTGACAATATTTACTATCTCCCTTAAAGAATCTTCAAGCGTATCCTCAGGTATTTGATTCCGATTTATGTCTTCGAAAACAAACTGTCCTTCTCGTATTTCAATCCCTTCACTTGGATAGGAATTTAAGACCAACTGTTTAACCAATGCTTTTGATAAAACTAATCTTAATTTCCCGGAAAATGGTGTGTTTATTAAAATTTCAGCGCTTAAACACGCCAATGCTTCATCATAAGGTGTCACTAACTTCGAAGGGATAATCTCCATAAAGGCGATATTCTCAAGAGTATCGATGACAGCATTAATGGTTTTTTCCCTTAAATAGTGTTCTATTATACAATCGGGGGGGGTTATTTTAACCATCATCTTTATGCCCCATACGTATCAAGATCCGTGGTATCCTGGGTTATCGCTTTAACAATCGGAGCCAGCTTTGCTGGAGATACCGGTTTACTTAAAATATGATCAGCACCCATTTGAAGTAGTTCATCCCGTTTGGCAGCATTGTTGGTACTTGTAATAACAATCACCGGTATATTTTTCAGTTGATCATTGTCTTTCATCCAACGCAATAATGTAGATCCATCCATGAGTGGCATATTTAAATCCATAATCACCAGCTCTGCCTCGTTATCATTTAATAATGCTAATGCTTCTTTACCATTTTCCGCTTCGTAAAAAGTCCCTGCTTTAATTTCTGGTATTGCTACTTCCAGACACATTTTAATAAACATTCGAGAGGTTTTCGAATCGTCAACAATTAAAATTTTATTCATATTTAGCTCCTAATTATATGATCCAGGACTTTCTACTTGATGAAGTGATTGATATTTTACCGTTTCTGACATCTAAACATACTGTGCGGCTTATTTTTCCGCCAGTATCCTCCGCAGAAATTGGTATTCTTAGTTTCCAAAAACATTTTCTCAGTGCCAGTATGTTTCTTTTTCCGATATTAAACCGCTGAGTGAAGTCCGCAATCTGAGCCCCGCCAATTAATTTGATAATGAGCCCTTCTCCTCGATTATTCCCGCCAATTTTGGACATTTTTTTTAACATCAAAGGAACTGCAGTATCTACAAAATAGGCTGGTTTTTCCAGGGATTTTTCCAGGTTTATTTCTGACGTCGGCATTGCAATATGCATTAATCCTGCGGCACGAATCTTTGGTTCAAGTGCAATTAGAGCGATACATGACCCTAATCCGAATGTTTTGATAACAGTTTCAGGATTTTGTGATATCGTATAATCACCAATGCCGACATTAATTTGGATCATCTAGTCATTTCTCAATCGTTGTAAATGTTTTATTGCGAAGCTTTGGGTTTAATACCCCGCCGCTTGCGGCGGAGTTGTTCATTTAAATTACTGTTTTTACACTGTTTTTTGATATATTGAGGGTGCAATATATTCAAAAGACGGGGAAATTCTTCCCAGGGATTCAGCATTTCCGAGGAATAAGTAGCCACCGGATACTAACACTTCTGCCAGTTGATGAATTAAATTTTCACGGGTTTCCTGATCAAAATATATCATTACATTGCAACAAAATATGATATGAAAAGGTTTATTAAATGGAAAAGTTGAACTCATTAAATTAAATCTACGAAAAGTCACTTCCTTTTTAATCAAGTTTGATAATTGATATTTTTCATCATCGATTTTATTAAAATAGTGTGTCTTATAAATCTCTGGA
>Ga0307989_1001449_pt1 | contig 12706 bp, 10 predicted proteins | sample EllFjometagen185_FD_203164 | JGI IMG/M metagenome (GOLD analysis project Ga0307989, IMG submission 203164) | Marine microbial communities from Ellis Fjord, Antarctic Ocean - #185 | ecosystem: Environmental > Aquatic > Marine > Unclassified | place: Southern Ocean | collected 2014-10-08 | reverse complement strand
AATAACTTTGTGGTTACTCCTTTGCCTTTAATTAATTTTCGACTAAAAGTACCGTCATATATCTGTTTACTACCGCAAGATGGACTTCTTTGTTGAAATACTGCAGTATCAGCATTTACGCTTTTTGCTCTTTTGCAAGTTTCATTGTTATTAAGTTGGATTAAGTAGAAAATATTACGTTCATAACTCATAATTTAACTTACATTTGTTATTTTTGGCATTGTATAAAATACAAAAAAATTGTAAATACGAAAATAAAATACAAAAATAATTGACATTTTACATATTATAATAGATAATAAAAGATAGAAATAAGGAGAATATTATATGAAGGAAATGTTAAATGTTTTAACTCGTATGGGGGATGCAATAGCAGAAACTTTTGGTGACAATTGTGAAGTAGTTATACATGATCTCAGTAATGAACTTGAAAATACAATTTCATATATTAAGAATGGACATGTATCGAATAGGAAATTAGGTGACGGGGCTTCAGCATTAGTATTAGATGCTATTAATCATTTCGATACTAACCATGAGGACAAATTGAATTACGTTATCAGAGATGGAGAAAAATACATTAAATGTAGTTCTCTATTTTTTAATGACAATGACACATTGAGATATATCCTTTCGATTAATTTTGATATTTCTCATTTAATTAGAACTCAAGAAGCGATAGAGCAACTTGTGGTTCATGAAAAGGAAGAAAAATTTGATGCGTTCCCAGTTGATGTAAATAATATGTTAGATCGATTGATTTTTCAGTCGGTTGAAAAAGTTGGGAAACCAATAGGCGAAATGAATTATAAGGAAAAGTCTATTGCTATTAAATTTTTAGATGAATGTGGCGCATTTTTAATCAAAAAAGCAGGAGACAAAGTTGCAGAAGTTTTTGGAATATCAAAATATACAATATACAATCATATGAAATAATTTTTCAGAAAAAACGAAAATACTAAAAGAAAGAAAGAGGAGAACAAATGAGTAAATATGACTTAATCGATTTAACAATTAATGAAAAGAAATTAGCAAATGCAATTAGAAGAGCAAAAGAACGAGGAATTATTATTCCTACTTATGCTCAAATGAAAAACCCTTCTTTAATTCCAAATGAAATTAAAGAAGCACTTAAGACTGTAGGACTAACTGATTTAAACCCATTAAATCTATTCCGTACTAACTGGCATAACGAGCCTAAAGATACAGGTGGATTATTTGGAGAAGGTAATTATGTTGTATTACCTAAAGAAATAACAGGAGTAGATGCAAAAATAGTTGCAATCAGCGGGAAATATTTTCCAACTGGTTCACACAAAGTTGGGGCTGCAATTTCATGTTTAGCTCCTAGATTAGTAACAGGACAATTTGATCCAATATCAACAAAAGCAGTTTGGCCATCTACAGGGAACTATTGTAGAGGTGGAGCTTATGTTTCTACGTTATTAGCATGTGAATCTATCGCTATATTGCCAGAAGGTATGTCTAGAGAAAGATTTGACTGGTTAGAAACAGTTGCTGGACAAACAATAGCTACACCAGGAACTGAATCAAACGTTAAAGAAATATTTGACAAATGTTGGGAACTTAGAAACTCTGGAGAAGATTTAATGATCTTTAATCAATTTGATGAGTTTGGAAATTACCTATGGCATCACGAAGTTACCGGTTCGTTCATAGAAGAAATATTAAATAAAGTTGGCGGTAATTATAAAGGTTATGTTTCAAGTACTGGTTCGGGTGGAACACTTGCTGCTGGAGATTATTTGAAAACAATTTACCCAACATCAAAAGTTATTGCAGCTGAAGCACTTCAATGTCCAACTATTTATATGAATGGTTTCGGAGAACATAGAATCGAAGGAATTGGTGACAAACACATTCCTTGGGTACACAATGTTAAAAACACTGATGCTGTTGCAGCAATAGATGATGAAATACCAATGAACATGATTCGTTTATTCAACGAACCTGAAGGTAAGAAATTACTTAAATCTCAAGGTGTAAGTGATGAAATACTTAATAAATTACAATGGGCTGGAATCTCAGGATGTGGAAACATCGCTTCAGCTATTAAAATGGCAAAATACTTTGAATTAAAAGAAGACGATGTAATCGTTACAGTATTAACTGACTCTATGGATATGTATGAATCAAGATTAAAAGAAATGACTGAAAATCACGGAGAATTCACTGCATTAGAAGCATACAGAGTATATCACCAATACTTACAAGGGATTAATACTGAATACTTCAAAGAATTAAACTATCAAGAAAGAAAAGCTGTTCATAATTTAAAATATTATACTTGGGTTGAACAACAAGGTAAAACATACGAAGAAATTTGTGCACAATGGGACGACGAAGATTACTGGACAAGTATTCCTAAGAAAATAAAAGACTTAGACAAATTAATTAATTCATTCAATGACGCAGTTAAAAAACTCAAATAATAATTGAAAATAAAATAACTAAGGAGATAATTTAAATGAAAAAAGACATAAAGGCACTGATTGCTGATTTAGGAAAACTAGATCATTCTAAAATGTTCAACGATGATTTCTTATTAACATGGGAGAAAACTGAAGATGAATTAAAATCTGTTTATAAAATCGCATCAATCTTAAGAGCGATGAGAGAAGAAAATATATCAAGTAAAATTTTTGATTCAGGATTAGGAATATCATTATTTAGAGATAATTCAACTAGAACTAGATTTTCATTCACTAGTGCTTGTAACTTATTAGGATTAGAAGTTCAAGATTTAGATGAAGGTAAGTCACAAGTTGCACACGGTGAAACAGTAAGAGAAACTGCAAATATGATTTCATTTATGGCAGATGTTATTGGTATAAGAGATGATATGTATATTGGTAAAGGGAACACATATATGAGAGAAGTTTCAAAAAGTGTTGTGGATGGAAATAAAGATGGTGTTTTAGAACAAAGACCAACATTAGTGAATTTACAATGTGATATTGATCACCCAACTCAATCAATGAGTGATATGGCTCATTTAATCGAGGAATTTGGTGGCATAGAAAATCTAAAAGGGAAAAAAATAGCCATGACTTGGGCTTATTCTCCATCTTATGGAAAACCACTATCAGTACCTCAAGGTATAATTGGGTTAATGACAAGATTCGGAATGGATGTTGTATTAGCGCACCCTAAAGGTTACGAAGTAATGGAAGAAGTAGAAAATGTAGCAAAAGAGAATGCTCTTAAATCTGGAGGATCTTTTACTAAAACAAACTCAATGGAAGAAGCATTTAAAGATGCTGATATAGTATATCCAAAATCTTGGGCTCCATTTAAGGCAATGGAAAAAAGAACAGAGCTTTATGGGAATAGAGATTTTGATGGTATCAAATCATTAGAACAAGATCTACTAGCTCAAAATGGAAAACATCTTGATTGGGAATGTACTGAAGAAAAAATGGATTTAACTAAAGAAGGAAAAGCTTTATACATGCACTGTTTACCTGCAGATATAACAGATGTTTCATGTGAGCATGGTGAAGTTGCAGCTTCTGTATTTGAAAGATATAGAGTTCCAACATACAAAGAAGCTTCATATAAACCATATATTATCGCAGCTATGATCTTCGCAAGTAAAGTTAAAAATCCTGAAGAAACATTAGATAAATTACTTGAGGCAAATAAAGTAAGACATTTTGAATAACGGATTGAATATAAGTTGAATAGTAATTGTATTTACCATTTTATAGATATAATAATATGTTGCAATCAAAAATTGAACACCTTTAGACTAAGATAATAGTTTAAAGGTGTTTTTTAATATATTCCAAACTTTCTTCTACTAATTGGAATAATCCTCCCTTATTTGGTTTTTATATTTGTGTGCTAAACATTGATTGGGTTCATGATATAATATTAATAAGAAGTAGTAAGAAATTCGAACCAGTAACAATATTTTTTTAGTATAATTAGATCAATTATAAAACTGGAGGAAAAATATGAAGATAAAAAAGAATGTAAACAGAGCACAACTTGTTGATGCTGCAATGCAGAGAATTCCATGTGATACTACAATTAAAAATGTTCAATTAGTTAATGTTATAACAGAAGAAGTATACCCAGCTAGTGTAGATATTCTTGATGGTGTGATTGTTAGAGTACGGACTGAAGGACAATTAACTAGCAAACCAAGTGCTGAAATTATAAATGGTAGAGGGAAGTATCTACTGCCAGGATTTATTGATTCACACATGCATGTAGAGTCGAGTTTAATGGTGCCTGAAAACTTTGGTAAAACAGCAGTGATATGGGGAACAACAACTGTTGTAACAGATCCACATGAAATAGCGAATGTAGAAGGAATTGATGGAATTAAGTATATGATTGAAAGTGCTAAAAAATCTCCATTACGCCAGTTTATACTAGCCCCTTCATGTATTCCAGCTATGCCTAATTTAGAAAGTAGTGGAGCATCATTTGGTGCAAAAGAGATTGCAGAAATTCTTGATTTAGATGGGGTTATCGGTATAGCTGAACTTATGGACTATGTTGGAGTTTATGATAATGACAATAGAATGAGAACAATAATTGATGAAGGTCTCAAAAGAGATGTCTATCTTCAAGGACATGCTCCGTTTTTGACTGAAGAAAAATTAGCAGCTTATATGGTAGCTGGAGTAGAAAGTGATCATGAAATTCAAAATTCTAAAAACTTTCTTGAGAAAATACGAGCAGGATTGACAACAAATATTAAAGCATCATCATTCTTAGATCGTACAGCTGAATTTATGTCAGTTTTGACAAAAATGAAGCAGATTGATCATGTTACCTTATGTACAGACGATGTCCATGTTGGAGAAGTCTCTGAGTTAGGACATATTAACTATAATTTACGAAGATGTATTGAAGAAGGACTTTCAACTCTAACTGGTATTAGATTGATAACAATCAATCCAGCTAGAGAATATAATTTTAGGGATTTAGGAGTAATTGCTCCTGGTTATATTGCAGACATGCAACTTGTTGAGAACCTTGATTTTGTAAAAAAACCATCAATGGTTTTTATCGAAGGTAGACTTGTATCTAAAGATGGTATATTGACTGGTGAACAACAATCAACTGCATGGACTAATCAGAAAAATACAGTTAATATACCTAATCTTTCAAGTGCATCAGTTTTCGAATTAAATGCACCTAAAAAAGATGCTAAAACAGCAAAAGTAGCAACTATCCAAAGTGAATTGTATAAAAGACAAGCGTTTTATGAGACAATACCAGTTAAAGATGGATTGATTGATATTAGTGCCCGAGATGACCTTTGTTATATTTGTTCTCTAGATAGATATGGAACTGGAGAAAAGACTATTGCTCTTTTAAAGGATTTCGGACTAAAAAATGGTGCAATAGCTACTACTGTATCACATGATAATCACAACATCACTGTATTCTACAAAGATCCAAAAGATGCATATGTTGCTGTTAAAAAATTGGAAGAAGTTGGTGGAGGAGTATGTACTGTACGCAATCAAGAAGTATTGTCATATTTAGAACTTCCTGTAGCTGGATTGATGTCTCCATTACCAAATGATGTATTGGCTATAAAAGCCAACGAGATACAAGAATCAATTTGTGAATTATGTAATAACCCAAAATATAAACTGATGACAGTATTTTTATTCTCTTTACCAGCTATTGTTGGATATTGTATAACGAATAAGGGTTTAGTATCTGGGGATAAAAACGAATACTTCCCTATATTTAATTAGAGATAGCGAGTATGGGCAATTGGATTTAATAAACATTTACAAGTCTTTTTATATGAATTGTAATTTAATGGAGGTAAAAGATGAAAGCAGATATAGTTATTGAAAATGCAATTGTATTAACTAAGGAATTTGAGTTTCTAAGGAATCATACAATTGTTATTAACAACAAGAAAATTGTTGATATATTTGAGACAGGTTCAAAGGATTATGATTTCAAAGATAAAATAGAAGGAAGAAATAAGTTAGTTATGCCAGGATTAATTGATGGGCATACTCATTTAACTCAGCAGTTATTACGAGGAATGATTAGTGATGAGTATCCGGTGATTTATAAAAGGTTTAATCTTCCTTTGGAAAGTAAATTAACCCCAAATCAAGTAAAATTATCTACAGAACTAGGATGTTTGGAGATGATTAAATCTGGGACAACATCTTTCGCAGACGCAGGAGGAACTCACACCCACAAGATGGTTGAGGGTGTTATGAATTCTGGGCTTAGAGCTGTTTTAACTAGATCCACATCAGATACAGGTGAAGGTATCCCAAAAAATATGAAGGAAACTACAGAAGAAGGGTTAAGACTTAGTGAAAAGTTTTATTTAGATTATAATAACTATGCTGAAGGAAGAATTAAAGTGTGGTTTCAGTATCGGACACTGGCAAGTTGTACGGATGAATTAATTGTTGGATTGACAAATCTCGCTAAGAAATATAAAACAGGGGTTCATACTCATATCAGTGAGTATGGAGAAGCAGTACTTTATTCATTAAGAACACATGGAATGAGAGAAATAGAATATTTAGATCACCTAGGGGTAATGTTTCCCAAATTATTAGCGGCTCATTGCTGTTTAGTCTCAGAAAATGATATAAAAATATTACGTGATACTAATACAAAGGTTATACATTGTCCGAGAAGTAATCTTGGAAAAGCTGTAACAAAAACTCCTAGTATGTTGAATCACGGAATAAGTGTAGGGTTTGGAACGGATGGGACAGCTCACTCGGGACTAAGTTTATTTAGGGAAATAACAGCCTTTAAGCATTCTCAAATAATAACTCACGGTGTACCATACTTAGATTTTAGTGTAATGAATTCTAAAATAATGCTGGAGATGCTTACTATGGGTGGTGCACGAGCTATAGGCATGGAAGATGAAATAGGAAGTCTTGAGATTGGAAAGATAGCAGATATAATAACAATAGATTTAAATAAACCTCATATTCTACCTACTCATAATCTACTAAATACACTTATGGAATCAGTAAATTCGAATGATGTTTGTGATTCAATCGTAGATGGAAAAATTATAATGAGAAATAGAAAAGTTTTAACGCTAGATGAGGATTGTTTATTAGCTGAAGCAGGAAAAAACTTAGAATTGTTGAATAAATTGAATAATTGGAGTGATGACAATCTCATTACTTTGGATAGGCGGAGTAAATAAATGCAAATTTTTATTATTAATTTTATCGTTGGGCTACTTATAGGAATGACAGGTGTCGGTGGTTTTATCCTTCCATTGTTTTATATTTCAGTATTAAAAATGGAAGTCAAAGACAGTTTTGCTTTAAGTTTTAGTGCATTCCTAGTATCTGGTGTTATAGGTTCATTGACTTATGTAAGGATGAAACTTCTAGAGTACAAATTGGCTATAAAAGTAGCGGTTGGTGCATTCATAGGTGGAATTATAGGTGTATTAATTTCTAGTTTCATACCTGATAACACTATAAAAATATTTCTGTATATTATTGTATTTTTCGCTGGAGTATCAACATTAATTAATCAAAACTCTAAAAAGGAGTCACCCTTATTACAAGATAATTTATTTATAATCACTTTTAGTATATCTGTTGGGATTATTTGCTCCTTAGCTGGAGCAGGTGGAGCGCTTATAATGGTTCCGGTACTGATTTTTCTAGGTTACGATGTGAAAAAATCAGTAGGTATTGGTATTATGTCTTCAGTATTTGTATCATTACCAGCAGCAATTGGATATTTTATTCAGAGTAGTGATATAACATTAGATGTTATAACAATCATGCACTTGGCTGTTCATGGTTTAGCGGTTGTAATAGGTGCAAGACTCTCGAAAATTGTTAATGGAAGATGGCTGAAACTATTTATTGGATTTATCGCAATTTTGTCAGCAATATTTTTGGTGATGAAAGAAGTATTATGAAGATATATATAATTAAATAATCTATAAGAAATTAGGTAGGTGTTTTTATGAGAAGAATTATCATCGATACAGATACTGCATCCGATGATGCAGTAGCAATAATAATGGCAATGAGATCGAAAGAAATAAAAGTTGAAGCTTTAACAGTTGTTGCTGGGAATGTACCTTTAGATATTGCGGTAAATAACGCACTAATATCAGCAGAAGCGGCTAACACTTATGATGTACCGGTTTTTGCAGGAGCTAGCAAGCCTTTGAGTAGAGATTTAGAAACAGGACAATTTGCTCATGGAATGAATGGTATGGGTGATATTGAATTACCGGTCCCAATCAATTCAGTTGAGCAAAAAAATGCAATTGATGCTATTATTGATATTGTGAAAAACAATCCCAATGAGATTGATATTGTTGCAATTGGTCCATTAACAAATATAGCTTTAGCAATAAATAAGGACCCAGAAACTATGTCGAAAGTACGTAGTGTGTATATTATGGGTGGTAATGGTTTTGGTGAAGGGAATATGACACCCTATGCAGAGTTTAATTATTATGTAGATGCTCAAGCTGTAAAAATTGTTTCTGAATTTTGGAGTGATATGGTTTTATTACCTTGGAACACTTGTTTGACAGGTGTTAACGTTGACAAGAACGATGTTGATAGGATATTGAATATCGGTTCAGAACTTTCAAAATTTGTTATTGATATTAATAAGTCAGTAGCAGAATTCAGCATTAAACTAGGACAAAAAAACGGATTTATCTTAGCAGATCCAGGAATTATTGCAATTCTAATAGATGATGATATAGCATTGGAATATGAGAGTGCATTTCTTGATGTTATTGTTGAAGATAATGATTTTTATGGAAAACAATTCCTTGTAGAGGGAAGAAGAAGTAATTATAAAATATGTAAAAAAATGGATCAGAAGAAATTTATTGATTTAATGATTAAACTGATTTCTAACTGAGATGAAAACAAAAAAAAGAATAACAGTAATTAGCTGTTATTCTTTTTTATATATCGCATTTTCTTACTACTAAATAAATGGTATTTGATTAGAGTGCTTAAGAATCTAATCCTTTAATGAAATCAATGGCATTTATGATTGAATCTTGACTTTCTTTGATGTGGTTATTGAATAATTGCCATGAATGGAATCCACCTTGACAAATGTCGAGTTTATTTTTGATGCTGTAAGATGTTAATCTTTTTGTTAGATAGATACTATCGTCTAATAACATTTCATGTGTACCGACTTGAGCAAATGTTTCAGGGAATCCAGTTAAATCAGCTGTTAATGGATTTAATAGAGGATTATCCAAATCATCTTTCGCATAGAGATATGCTGTGTCAGATATTGAATCATAATCAAGTAGTGCATCGATAGCTGAATTTTTTTTATATGAAGGTAGTTTTCCCATAAAATCTATCCATGCAGATAGCAAAACAATTGCTCTTGGTTGAGGGATATTAAGTTCTTTTAACTTTAAGCACGTTGTTACGGTTAACCCACCACCTGCTGAACAACCTATTAATATTACTTTGGTTGGAGCTATTGCTTTAATTACTTCTTTGTACACTTTAATTACATCATCTAAAGCTGCAGGAAATGGATCTTCTGGAGCTAATCTATATCGGATAGATATCCCTTTAGCACCTAGTAGTTTCATGAATTCAGTTGGATAGGATGTTTCTGAAACTGGGTCTCCGGTTACATAACCACCTCCATGAATATAAATAACATAATAATCTGAAAATATTTCTTTTGGAGCTATTTCAAGAATTTCAATTCCAGCAATTTTACTTTCTGTAACTTTTACTCCTTCAGACACTTCATAAAACTCTTCCATGAAAACAGAATCTCTTGATTCTTGCATTGATATTGGTTCACCAGTATGTTCTAATCTTGCTTTTAATAAGCTTTCTCTAAATGTATTTAAATTTCTCATAGTTCCTCCTATTGATTTATTCAATATATAATAGTATAACAATCTTTCTGTAAAACTTAAAGATTAATATTTGATAAGAGTACTTTTATATTTATTATAATTAACTAATATTATATTGACAGTGAGTTAAGTAAAATGTAAACTATTACTATGGGGATGTGGTAATGATACCACACGAGGGTGATTCTATGAGTACAATTAAGGATGTTGCAAAAGAAGCAGGGCTTGGAGTCTCTACTGTATCTAGATATTTAACAAAAAAAGGATATGTTTCTATAGAGTCTAAAAAGAAAATAGAAAAGGCAATTAAAAGCCTAAATTTTTATCCAAGTGCAATTGCTCAAGCTATAAGAAGTAACAAGACCAATACGATTGCTTTTTTAATACCTTCTCTTTCCAATCAGTTTTTCCCACAGTTAGCTACATTTATTGAAAACTTCTCATTTGAAAATGGATTAAAGATGATTCTATGTAATACAAATGGGGATGTTTCACGAGAAGAAAAATATGTTGATGTTATTATTCAAAATAGAATTGATGGCGTTATATCTGCTACTGGTAAAATATCACAAAGAATAATAGAGAAGAATATACCTATTGTTTCATTAGATAGAATAAATGATAAATCAAATGATTATGTTGTTACGGTTACTGCGAATCATTATTTGGGAGGAAAACAAGCTGCAGATCACTTGATCGATTGCGGATGCGAGAAACTACTTGATTTGAATGGCTCGGAAGAATTTGAACCGATGTATTTAAGAAAAAAAGGGTTTAAGGATCAAGCAATGAAAAGAAATGTTAGTGCTGATGCTATTCCATTTAATTCTGACTATGATGTGCTAAAAATAGCTAAAGAGTATGATGGAATATTTGTATGGAATGATTTTTCTGCAATAGCTTTTATTGCTAAATGCTTAGAGAATGGCATTAATATTCCTGATGATTTACAAGTAATTGGTTATGATGATATTGATTTATTAAAGTATATTTATCCTAAGATAACATCTATTTCACAACCAATGAATGAACTTGCTAGGGAAGCAGTTAATAAGATTTTAAAAATGATTTCTACTAAGGGAAAAATAACTCGGAACATTATTTTAGATACGAAATTAATAGTTAGAGATACCACGAAAGGCCAAAAAAAATGAAAATAGTTATTGTTGGAAGTTGTAGTCAAGATTACTTTACAATTAGTGATAAGTTTCCTAAAAAAGGGGAAACAATAATTGGTAGTGACTTTACTACCTCGCTTGGAGGAAAAGGATCTAATCAAGCTGTAGCTTCAGCTAAACTTGGTGCGGATGTAACCTTTTTAGGGTGTGTTGGTAAAGACGATATCGGAGAAAAGATTATTAATAATATGAGTTCTTATGCTATTAATACCAATTATATTCAAAAGACTGATGAATTCCCTTCCGGAATAGCTACAATTATTGTTGCTGAAGGCGATAATATAATTGTAATTGTAAAAGGAGCTAATAATGCAGTAACAGTTGAATATGTTAAGAAAAACTTAAAAGTTATAGAGGATGCAGATATGGTTGTCTTACAACTAGAGATTCCTTTAGAAACAGTTGAATATGTTACGAATATTTGTTTTGAAAAAGGAATTAGTGTGATGTTAAATCCTGCACCAGCAATTGCGTTAAAAAAAGAGACTATTGAAAAGGCTACTTACATAACTCCAAATGAAACAGAGTTAGAAATAGTGTTTAATGACAATATGAAAAATGTACTTGCTAAATATCCTAATAAAGTTATTATGACAAATGGATCTCAAGGTGTTTATTATCATAATGGTAAAGAAATCATTAATGTACCAAGCTATAAAGTTGATGTCGTTGATACGACTGGAGCTGGAGATTCATTTAATGGTGCACTAGCATATTCTTTACTTTCAGGGTTTGAATTAAGCAAAGCTATTAGATTTTCAAATAAAGCAGCATCAAAAACTGTTCAAGATGTTGGTGCTCAAACGGCAATGCCTAAATTACGTGAATTGGAGAAATATGATGAGTAAAAGAAAAGTAATATTTGATACCGATCCAGGCATTGATGATGCCTATGCAATAATTACTGCAATGAAGTATCATGATTTTGATGTTTTGGGATTGTGTACAGTTGCAGGTAACAAGGGTATTCATTTCACAACGACGAATGCTTTGAAAATAATTGAGTTGATGAAATATGATTGCATGGTTTATCAAGGTGCTGGAAAATCCCTATTACCTATCGCACTAGATGCTGGTGATACACACGGTACGGATGGATTAGGTGGTGTATCGTTAGATTATAATAAAGATAAATTATCAGACATAAATGCTGTAGATTTTATTCTAGAATCTATTAAGGCAAATCCGAATGAAATAGAAATTTTTGCGATAGGACCAGTTACAAATATCGCTTTAGCAATCCAAAAAGATAAAGAGACAATGAAAAAGGTTAAAGCCATTTATAGTATGGGTGGCGGTGTATTTAGGGGTAATATTACTCCCGTTGCTGAATTCAACTATTGGTATGACGCTTTAGCTGTTGATATTATGTTTTCAATTGGTACAGATGTACCAATTCATATGATTGGATTAGATGCAACTCATGCATCAATGTTTACTGCAAATGACCTTACTTTTATGAAAGTAACAGGTGGAGTATTAGGTGAATTATTATATGATATGATTCAACCGTATTTACTTGCTTATTGGGAAGGTAGTAGATATACAGGATGTGTCATTCATGATTTATTGGCTGTAATATATGGAATAGATAAGACGGTTTGCCCAAAAGAAGGAATACATCATGTGAACTTAAGAACTTCTTTAA
>Ga0307989_1001448_pt1 | contig 12708 bp, 14 predicted proteins | sample EllFjometagen185_FD_203164 | JGI IMG/M metagenome (GOLD analysis project Ga0307989, IMG submission 203164) | Marine microbial communities from Ellis Fjord, Antarctic Ocean - #185 | ecosystem: Environmental > Aquatic > Marine > Unclassified | place: Southern Ocean | collected 2014-10-08 | reverse complement strand
TACTTCCAGCTCTTTCATCTCTGTCGTCAATGAGCACTTCAATGCCCTTGGATTTTAGATTATTGTAAATTTCGTAGGCTAATTTCTTTTGATTCTCATCTTTTAGGTTGATTGGAACTATATGAAATTTAAATGGTGCAATCTCTTCTGGCCAAACAATACCATCCTCATTTGAATGTTGTTCAACACTAGCCATTAGTGTTCTGCTAATTCCAAGCCCATAACAACCCATTATCATTGGCTTAGGTTTACCATCGCGACCAGCGAACTTAGCGTTCATTGATTCACTATATTTCGTACCTAGTTTGAAGATGTTTCCAACTTCTATCCCTTTTGCTGTATGAATGCTTCCGTCGCATACAGGACATTTATCACTTTCGTTTAATAAACTGAGTTCTTGATTAGCAGCATAATCGCATTTATCGCAATAAGTAATAGTATCTTCTCCAACTTCGCTCATAACCATAAACTCATCCGCTTCATCTCCACCAATTTGTCCAACATCACTACTAACAATCTTAATATCTAACCCACATCTTCTAAATATATCAATATAAGCTTTAGTAAAAAGCTTATACCACCTTTCTAAATCTTCTTCGGTTTCGCTAAAGGTATAAGCATCTTTCATTATAAACTCTCTACCACGCATGAGACCAAATCTTGGTCTCATTTCATCTCTAAACTTCGTTTGGATTTGAAAAAGCGCTAAAGGAAGCTTTTTATAAGAACTAACATAATCTCTAACAACTTGTGTAATTACTTCTTCGTGGGTTGGTCCTAGACAAAATTCTCTGTCTTTACGATCAGTTAATCTCATTAACTCTGGTCCATATTTATCCCACCTACCAGATTCATCCCATAAATCTTTAGGTTGTAATGCAGGCATTAGTAATTCACTAGCTTCTATTTTATCTAATTCTTGTCTTATTATATCTTCTATTTTTCTAATAACTCTGTACCCTAGAGGTAAATAAGTATAAATCCCAGCCGCTACTTGTTTAATTATTCCTGCACGACTCATTAATTTATGACTTTTTACATCCGCATCCTTTGGTGCCTCTTTTAAAGTTGGCACAAATAATAAACTCTGTCTCATCTTCTCACCTCTTATTATTAATTAAATAATCTTAAAATATCATTAAATGTTATGTAGACAAACAATCCCATAAGCATTAAGTACATTGCGTAGTGAAGTGTATTTTCTACTTTTCTATTAGGTTTCCTAGTAGTTATAGCTTCATATCCTAGGAAGACTAATCTACCACCGTCAAGTGCTGGTATTGGTAATAAATTAATCACACCCAGGTTAACACTTAGTAGCGCAACCCAACCAAGCAGTGAGAAAAACCCTCCGCTTAAGGCGTCAGATGTAATTGTATATATTCCAACCGGTCCAGCTAAATCACTAACACCTACGTTATCATTACTAAACAATAATCCAATTGTATCAAAGATCATCAAAGCTGCATCTTTAGTATTGGTAAATGAATAAGTAAAACTTCTAAACAAATCAAATTCATATATAGGACTTATTCCGACAAAGTTCTCAACAGCAGATACTCCACTATAATCTAATACTTCTTTATCATGTGGTTCTATTGTTATTGTTTCAATAATACCTTCTCTTTGAACAGTAAATACCATGGGTTCTCCAAGTGTATTATCACTAACAAGTTCAGTAACATCAAACCAAGTTATCATATCAAAACCATCAATGGTCAATATGGTATCTCCACCAACAAATCCAGCTTTATAAGCAGTTGAATCTTTGTTAAGATCATCAATTACTAGTTCATTAATTGCATCATCACTAGATCTAAGTCCAAGACTGTAAAATATAATTACCGGTGTAATAGTTACGATTACTGGTTCGTCATTACCATCTCTCAATAATTCAAATTCAATTTCTCTATTGGAAACATTACTATCAATTTCACTAGATAAATCATCCCAACTGGTAACATTAACCCCATCAACAGATAATATTTCATCGCCTTCTTCCAACAAACCGTAAGAAGGATATCCCTCTTCGATGCTAGCAAGAATAGCATTGTCCATTACTGGAAAACCTATAAATATATTAATAAATATAAACACCAACACAGCAAGTACAAAGTTCATAAATGGTCCTGCAAATATTGCTAAGAATCTCTGGATTTTAGTCTTCGATTCAAAACTTCTATCATAAGGTGCAATTTGAAGTTCATTTTTTGCAAATACATAGAATGCATTTCTCATAACTATATATTCATTTATATGTAAAGGTTCATTATCTTTACCTTTTAAATCAACACTGTTAACTGTAACTTTTTCATACTTTTCATACTTTTCATTATCATGGTCAAGAATGATTTTCACAACGTTATTAAAATTGTCAAATACAAGTCTAACTTCTTTCCCAACTTTAACAATCTCATCTTCGACTTCTTCACCAGCCATCATTACGTATCCACCAACGGGAATAGCTCTAATAGCATATAATGTTTCTTTACCTCTTTTAGACCAAAGTACTGGTCCCATACCTAAACTAAACTCATGACAAAGAATGTTTGCTCTCTTTGCCATAATGAAATGTCCAAGTTCATGTATTACAATTACTAATCCTAACACAAGTACAAATACAATAATACTAAATATAACACTCATAATCATCACGTCCTCTAACTATATTTTCCTAAAACATAGTCTTTAACCACTAGGTCTCTTTCTATTATCTTATCAAGGTTTACATCAAAATCATTTGGAAATACATTTAAACATTCTTTTAAAATTTCTTCAATCTCTAAAAACTTGATTTTACCATTTAAAAACAAACTAACACATGCTTCATTTGCAGCATTCAATGTAGTCGGATTTAGGCCTTTACTTCTACCAGCATCTATTGCCATTTTGAGTATCGGGAATCTTTTAAAAGACAACTCTTCAAAATGAAGTAATCCTAGCTTGATTAAATCCAAACTTTCACCTTTATACGAAACTCTAGATGGGTAGTTTAATGCATAGTTAATTGGAACTCTCATATCGGGATTACCAAGATGAGCAATAACACTAGTATCATTAAACTCCACTAATGAATGAACGACACTTTCTTTATGTAATACAGTTTCAATTTTATCGTATTCAACATCAAATAAATAGTGAGCTTCAATTACTTCAAAACCTTTATTCATCATTGTCGCAGAATCAATTGTAATTTTATCTCCCATATTCCAGTTGGGGTGATCCAAAGCATCTCTCACTGTAACTTTTTCAAGTTCTTCTCTACTTAAATCTCTAAAACTTCCACCTGAAGCAGTAATGATTATCCTTTTAATGGAATTATTATCTTCACCGTTTAAACATTGCATGATTGCAGAGTGCTCACTATCAATTGGAATAAGTTTAACATCATATTCAATTAATAACTTCTTAATGATTTCTCCACCAATAACCAAAGTTTCTTTATTGGCTAAAGCAATATTTCTCTTATCCTTAATTGCTTCTATAGTAGGTTTTAATCCTACACTACCGACCAAAGCGTTCACGACTAAATTATTTTCAAGTTTACCAAACGTCGCGGCTTTGATTAATCCATCATTCCCATACCCATATTCAATGTTCGGATATAGTTTCTTTAACTTTTCAGTATATTCAAGTTTACCCATTGATACAAATAAAGGATTGAACTCTTCAATAATCTCTATCATTTTACCTATATTGTGATTTGCACTAACGCTTATTATCTTAAAAGCATTATTATTTCTAACTATATCTAAGGTTTGATCCCCAATATTTCCGGTAGCACCTAGTAAATATAGATTCATAGAATCCCAACTACTTTACTAATCAAAACTAAAGTAATCGCTGCGAATATAATAGAATCAAATCTATCCATTATTCCACCATGACCTGGAAATAATTTACTGAAATCCTTAATGTTAAATCCTCTTTTAAGTTTAGAAGCAATCAAATCACCGATTTGTCCTGTTATAGATATAAAGGTAATCAGTAATATGCCTGTGAATATATTCAATTCTATTCCACCAACAACATCAATTTCAAACAAATATAAGTATAACATCGTTAATACCAATGCCGCAACTATTCCACCAATTGATCCTTCAATTGATTTCTTTGGACTAATATTAATAGCTAATCTGTGTTTTCCATAGTTAACTCCAACGATATACGCAAATACATCGGTAAAAACAGTAATCATAAATAAGAATCCAATGTTATATAAGTCGATTTCTCTAAGCCAACTTAGCGCAGCGAAACCAAGTGCCGGATACAAAACACTTACAAAGAGTCTTCCAAAATCTTCGGCTGTGAAATCCTCTTTAACAATTAATGCGATTCCAGCGCTAAAGATGATAAACAAAATTAAAATGAAAAAATATTCTAGATCTAAACTTCCCTTTAAGTAATAAGCAGCACTAAAGAAAATAGCCAAACTTAATATCATTTCAACAACTAGCATAACATTAACTTTAAATGTATCAACTTTATACATCTTGAATAACTCATAAGTAGCTCCCATACTTAAAATAGCCAAAGTTACATCCAAAAATAATCCTCCAAGTATTACAATGGGGACAAGAACAATAAGTAACCCTATTGCTGTAATAACTCTCACTTTCATTATTTTCCCTCCTTTAGTCCACCGTAAGTACGGTTTCTTTTTTGATAGTTATGAATCGCAATTAATAACTGTTTATTATTAAATTGTGGCCATAACTTTTTAGTAAAGTATAATTCACTATATGCTAACTGCCATAATAAGTAATTACTTACCCGTTGTTCACCTGAAGTTCTTATCAACAAATCAAGTTTTGGTAAATCTTTAGTATATAAATGGTTAGTAAATAACTCTTCATTTATATCGTCTAGCTTAATGTTACCATCTTTATATAACTGACTAATTTCTTTAGTAGCTCCTAAAATCTCAGTGTAACTACCATAATCAAAACAAACATTTAGGACTAACCCTTTACGTTCTTTAGTTTTTTCTTCAATTCTATTCAATAATTCTACGTTTTCTTTGCTGAAACGATCTCTTCTTCCGGAAAACATTACTTTAATATCATACTCTTCAAAGTTTCCTTTATAAGATTTTTCAAATTCTAGAGGCAGTTTCATCAAATAATCAACTTCCTCTTTAGGCCTATTCCAATTTTCAGTGCTAAATGCATACACACTCAACACTTTTATTCCCAATATACTGCAATTAATCGCAGTTTTTTTTAGATTATCAGCTCCAACTTTATGTCCGAAAGTCCGAGGTAATCTTTTCTTTTTAGCCCAACGTCCATTACCATCTAATATAATAGCAATATGACTTGGTATTTTATTGCCTAATACTCTTTTTTCTAAATTCATATATCCACCTCCAAGGGCATTATACTATTATACTATATATTACTTATAATTTCTATAAAAAAAAGACTACATTCGTAGTCTTTATATATGCATTATGTCAATTTCTTTTGCTTTAACAAGTTCATCAATCTTAACAGTATAACTATTAGTTAATTCTTGAATATCTTCATGATATCCTTTTGAATCATCTTCACTAATTTCACTGTTTTTTTCCATTTTTTTGATAGCGTCATTTCCATCTCTTCTAGAGTTTCTTATGTATATTTTGCTCTCTTCACCTAGTTTATGAATTTGTTTAACAAGCCCTTTTCTAGTTTCAGTTGTAAGTGCAGGTAAAACAATTCGTAATTGCGTACCCTCATTAGCAGGATTCAGTCCTAAATTTGCAGCATTAATTGCTTTTTCAATAGCAGACAATACAGATCTATCATAAGGTTTGACAATTAACTGTGATGCTTCTGGTACAGTTATATTCCCTATTTGAGATAAAGGAGTTGAGGCACCATAATAATCAACTCTAACATCAGCCAACATTCCTGGGTTAGCACGACCAGTTCTAACTTTAGAAAACTCTTTACTCAATGCATCAAGTCTTTGTTCCATTGCTTCTTCTGTTTCTAAAAGTACCATATCAGGCATAATTTGTTCCTCCTTTAGTTTATATGTGTTCCTATTTTTTCACCACTAGCAACTTTTCTGATATTACCTTTAACATTCATATCGAACACTATAATATCAATACCATTATCTTTGCAAAGTGCAGCAGCTGTTGAATCCATTACCAATAAGTTTTGTTCTAATACTTCTTGATGCGTTAAATTCGTGAATTTTACAGCATCCTTATTTGATCTTGGATCTTTATTGTATACTCCATCAGTACCGTTTTTGGCCATTAGTATCACTTTTGCACCAATTTCAGCAGCTCTTAAAGCACTAGTTGTATCCGTTGAGAAGTAAGGATTTCCAGTTCCTCCACCAAATATAACAATTATATCTTTATCAAGGTTACTTATTGCTTTCCTTCTAATATAAGGCTCAGCAACTTGTGGGATATTAAGTGAAGTCATAGTTCTAGTTTCAAGTCCTAATTCTTCAAGGGCATTTTGAAGTGCAAGAGCATTCATAATAGTAGCTAACATACCAATATAATCAGCACTGCTTCTTTCCATACCCATTTCACTTGCAATTTTACCTCTCCAAATATTTCCTCCACCTACAATTATACCAATTTCTAAGTCTCCTAAATCATACGCAGCTTTTATTTCTAGTGCCACATCTCTAACTTTTAATGGATCAATTGCTTTTCCGTTACCTTCTCCACTTAAAGCTTCTCCACTAAGTTTAATAATTATACGTTTTTTAACTGACATATAAGGCCCTCCTCTATAAATATAGGACACAAAAAAGTGTCCTATTTTTTAAATCATTTATTTGTTAACAACACTTGCAACTTCACTTGCGAAATCTTCAACTTTTTTATCTATTCCTTCGCCTACTTCAAGGCGTAAGAAAGATTTGATTTTACTGTTGTTTTCTTTCATAAATTTGTCAACAGTTAAATCAGGGTTTTTAACAAAGGGTTGATTTAATAAGCAAATTTCTTTTAAATATTTATTAAGTCTACCTACCACCATTTTTTCAACTATATTAGCAGGTTTTCCTTCAAGAAGTGCTTCTTTTGTAAGCATATCTTTTTCGTGATCAATAACGTCTTGACTAATTTGTGTTTGATCCAAATATTTAGGATTTATTGCAGCAACATGCATTGCGATATCTTTTGCTAAATCAACATTTCCTTCTTCTAAAACTACCAATGTAACAATTCTACCACCCATATGTTTATAAGAACCGAATACTTCGTTTCCAGAAATTGTATGTTTACTAACTCTTCTCAATGAGAACTTCTCACCGATTTTTGCTGTAGCATCAATTACTATTCTTTCAACATCTCTACCATCAACATTAACTTTTAATGCTTCTTCAGTATTTGTAGCATCACTATCTAAAACTGCATTTGCAATTGTATCAAGTAATCCTAAGAACTCTTTATTCTTAGCGACAAAATCAGTTTCACTATTAAGTTCTAACATAACTGCTTGGTTACCTTTTACTACTACATTACATAATCCTTCAGCAGCAATTCTGTCTGCTTTTTTAGCTGCTTTTGAAATTCCTTTTTCTCTAAGCCAATCAATTGCTTGATCGATATCTCCAGCTGTTTCAGTAAGGGCTTTTTTACAGTCCATCATCCCAGCTCCAGTTTTATCTCTAAGTTGTTTTACTAAGCTTGCACTTATTTTCATTTTTACTTCCTCCTAATAATTCTTTTTCAAAGAATATAATATCATATATTTGTTAAAAATTCAATCAATAATCTAATTTATACTTCTTAAAAAAAGAGCCCGAAAGCTCTTTTTAGTATTATTTTAAAGCTTCTATTAATTCTGCTTTTTTAAGTTTAGAGTATCCAGCAATACCTTTGTCTTTACAAAGTGCTTTTAACTGTGCAACTGTCATTTTTGAATTATCATTAACTACTTTTGCCGTTGTTTTTTCTACTTTTGCTGCAACTTTAACTTCAGTTTTAGGTGCAACTTTTACAGGTGCTGCAGTAGTAGGTTTAACTTCTACTTTAGTTTCTTGTCTTTTTTGGTTAAATGGTTTTTTCTCACTTGCAACATAAGGTTTTTTCTCACCAGCTACATAAGGTTTTTTCTCACCAGCTACATAAGGTTTTCTCGCTCCTGCTACATAAGGTTTTTTCTCACCAGCTACATAAGGTTTTTTCTCACCAGCTACATAAGGTTTTCTATCTCCTGCAACATAAGGTTTTTTTACGTAAGGTTTTTTGTTGTCCCAAGGTTTTTTAACATAAGGTTTTCTGTTATTTCTGTTGTATTCTTGACGTTCTGGACTTGCTTGATATTTTGATTCAGGCTCGTTTACTTCTCCACCAGCTGCAACAATCATTGCATTAGCTAATTTTCCAACAATTAGTTTTACTGATCTAATTGCATCATCATTCGCAGGAATGATAACGTCTACTAAATCAGGATCACAGTTTGTATCCACAATTCCAAATACAGGAATATGTAATTTTCTTGCTTCTAAAACTGCATTTTTTTCTTTCATTGGATCAACTACGAAAATTGCTTCAGGCAAAGTTTTCATATCTTTAATTCCACCTAAGAATTTTTCAAGTTTAATCATTTCTTTGTTTAATCCGATAACTTCTTTTTTAGGTAAACGTGTGAACGTACCATCTTTTTCCATTCTCACAATGTCATGAAGTCTTCTGATTGATTTTCTAATTGTTTTAAAGTTTGTTAGTGTTCCACCTAACCATCTTTGTGATACATAGTATTGCCCAGTTCTAATTGATTCTTCTTTTACAACATCTTGCGCTTGTTTTTTTGTTCCAACAAATAAAATCTTTCCACCATTTTTTCCTACTTCAAGTAACTTTGCATAAGCTTCATCGATTAATCCTACAGTTTTCTGTAAGTCGATAATGTGAATTCCCCCACGAGAAGTATAAATATACTTGTCCATTTTAGGATTCCAACGACGAGTTTGATGTCCAAAGTGTACACCAGCCTCTAATAACTGTTTCATTGATATTACAGCCATCTTTTAATTCCTCCTTCTGATTTTGCCTCCACTAACCATCTACATAAACTACCACTACTTATTCTAAGTAGCTCAGGGCCATTTACTTCGGTTGTGTGTGTATTTTTACGGCTTAATAATTTTACCAAATTACATTTCATTTAGCAAGGTTTTTGTTTATCTTTTTTTATGTATTATATATATAATATAGAAACAAGCCCAAATGGACTTGTTTTTACTTATACATTCTTGAAGCTATTATATTCTGTGAATTAACAATCTCAACCAAACGATTATATAGTGGTTTATATATCCATAATACCGTTAATAGTCCAGTTGTTGCCATTATTATTTCAAAAGGTAAATCTAAAACAAAATATGGCCACAGCTCAGTAATGCCAGTTTGAATCATTCTAAACGGGATAAATACCCATCCATAAACAAAACCAAACACAAAAGCAAATAAAGAAAGTTTTACTTCATTAGTCGTCTTTCTCATAATTGTATGATAACTAATTGGAATTAAATACCAAGCAATTAACATAGGTACAAGATAAAAGGGATTCAGACCACCCATATATAGGCTGTCTAGCAATACATATCCAGTAATTAAAATAATACTTTCCATGAAACTAAACACACTAACAAAAACAACTATCAACAGTACAGTTAACTGAATATTTGGTAAAAAAACTAGTAACTGTTCCTGCGTAAAAACTATAGCTATTGATAAAGAAATCATCATCATTTTTTTAGTGTCCATTTAGTCGTCACCTCCAACTAACTTATATTCAAAACTTATAACATCATCATTATTCAAATTCACACTATCAATACCCGCTAAAGAGTAAGTATCATTCACATAAATTGCGAAATATGAATTTGTCCAATCTGTTTCAATATCATCTATTTTTAAAATTACTCTACTAGTAAACATATTTGAATCACAATTGCTAGTTACGTTAAAAGATGAATCAGCACAACCAACAAAATGTTCTTCAGATAAGATTGAAAACAATGTATCTTCATTTATAAAATCATATTCTTCTATAAAAACAGTATCTCCAATTTCATCAATTAGTTGAATGGTTAAAGTCCCATCAGCACCATTATCGTTAAAGAAATCAAGAGCATAAATACTAGTAAAAAGAAATATTAAAGTTGCTATAGATATTAATACTTTTTTCATGCTCTCACTTCCTTATATTTTAGTTAAAATCGTATGGGTTTACAGCGCTATATGTATTTGCATAAACTTGATAAGTTACTAAAGCTAAAAATGCTTGAGGAGTACTAAAGAATAAGTCTTCAGTAATTTCGTCTCCCATAACGTAATCAAACGAACCTGTATCTGTACTAAATTCTAGAATTCTAGAAATTAGATTGTTTCCATCTTTTGTATAATCTACTCCTGTAGGATCAATTCCATTAGCTACTAATCCAAGTATAACCTGGCTCATTGATGATGCATTCTCAGTCCCTGGGTAAGTTGTTTCTCCCCAAACTGAATCTCTAGTAGCAATTCCACCTGAAGATAATTGATCAGTACTTATCCAAGTTGCATAATCATTAATTAGTGATTCAACAAATGCAAAAATGCTTAAAGCAACTAAACTAATTCCACCAGAATCAAGTCCTAAATCAAATGGAGTTGTTGTTTCTAAATCTGCTAAAGCTAAAGCAACAAAATCATTGTAATTAACATCTGTTTGTATACTATTAAATGAAAGTAATCCATACGCTGTTTGTCCGTAAGGACCAGCTGCAACAATATCACTTAATTCAGTAAGTAAAGATTCATTACTTACTCCCGCTACATTATTCATCATAATACCTTTAAAATATTCATTTGTAGTTGTGTAAGTACTACCACTAACAAAACTTTCAATCTCACTATTATGAACATAATCACTAGTAACTCCTAGTAAATTTAATCCAAGTAATACATTATATTCAATACTTAAATCATTCACATAATCACTTGCGTGATTTGCTAAAAACAATTGAATTAAATCGTCAACACCTTGTTGAACAGTGTCCCACCAAACTACTTCAAATTCAAATGAATCACCATCTTCAAATTCAATTAAATCAATACCAACATCTGATGCTACATCATTCTTAGAAATTGATACATATGCTCCGGTTTTAGGATTTAAATCCTCAATACTTAATAATAAAGTTCCATAATCTGTGTCACTAAAATTATAATCAAAATTTAATACTAGTAAATCTTTGAATTCACCTTCATACCCATCTTCGTAAGTCACAGTTTCTGTTTTAGAAACATCATACTCATCAGTAAATACAAAAGATAATTCATAGCTAACCACCTCATCTTCAGATGAACATCCAATCAAAGATAAAGTTAAAACAAAAATTGTTACGATAGAGAATAGTTTTTTCATAATTATTGCCTCCTATATTTTATTTTTGTAATAAAAAAACCATCCTCCCGGATGATTATTACGTTCAATATAACTAATAAAATACAAAAGTTAAAAAGACGTACCTACTCATAACCCAGGAGTATTACTATTCTTAGATCCTAGGTAGGTCTACCGGCTTGATTTCATCCTACTATGCACCTTCCCGCTATAAGCAGTGGTATTTGCATTTCGTCAATCTTACGGTTGCTGGGACAGCTTGAGCATTAAACTCAATTCCCTGTTATGTCTTACGACACCTAATATCTACTATTAGTCTAGCTTTAGAATGAGGCTTTGTCAATAACTTTGATAATTATTTTCCGGTACTTCCAAAACCTCCATTTCTAACGTTGGTAACTTCATCTTCAAAAGGACTAATTAAATACTTTTGAAAGATACCTTGAGCCACTCTTTCACCTTTTTTTAAAGACACTAACTTATTTCCAAAATTATGAAGTGTTACCGAAATAGCTCCATCATTTTTTTCATTTCCATAATAATCTTTATCGATAATTCCAACATTATTCGGAATAGTTAAACTGTAATTCCTTGGCAAACTACTTCTTGGATACATTTTTAATACTTCATCATCCATCATAAATGCTTTGATACCTGTAACTCCTGATTTTATTTCTCCAGGACCAATATCTAAATCTTCTATAATCGCAATATCATAACCAGCACTGTGCAAAGTACTTCTTTTAGGTAAATCAAATGCTATATTTTCAAACCCTTTTGCTTTTTCGAAACCTCTCATGGTGTCATCTCCTTAAGTAATTTTAGTACATATAACTCTCTTTCAGTCCAATGGTACTCACTACCATTATCATACTTAATTTGATTTAATTCAATAGCTTCATTAATAGTTACCCATTTAGGAGTAAATTTTAAATCTTGCTCATAAATATCCAAATTTTGATCGAAATCTTCGTCGTTCACTTCACAAAAATAATAGTATGAACGCAAGAAAAAATACTTTCTTTCATCATAAATATCATTATATATTTGATCAACATATCCTAAACTTTCATTGATACTATTTATTTTTTTTCCAACTTCTTCCATTACTTCTCTTCTGAGGGCGCCTTCTCTACCTTCTAATTCTTCTACTCCCCCACCAGGAAATTTATATTCTTTTGACTGTGCACTAAACACCAATAATATTTTACCTTTTCTTAAAATAATTGCTCTAACTGCATCCCTATAAATAATTGGCTGATGACCTAACATTTTACTCCGTTTATCAAATATTTTTAGTAGCTTCATTTTCCTAAAATCACAATGATTTGAGTCGCAGAATCAAATCCATATT
>Ga0307989_1001447_pt1 | contig 12709 bp, 13 predicted proteins | sample EllFjometagen185_FD_203164 | JGI IMG/M metagenome (GOLD analysis project Ga0307989, IMG submission 203164) | Marine microbial communities from Ellis Fjord, Antarctic Ocean - #185 | ecosystem: Environmental > Aquatic > Marine > Unclassified | place: Southern Ocean | collected 2014-10-08 | reverse complement strand
CCTCAGCAAAAACATTACTCTCAGAATTATCCACCAAGAGAATATCATAATTATCATAAGACAAATTCCTCAATCTATCAATAAACTTATCATGACAATATCTCATCCCATCATAAGTAGGACCAGCAACCAAAACCTTAGCACTCATAACAAAAACAATATGCACCAATTGAAAAACCTTACTAATCAAAAACTCTCAAAACTTCCTTCATAACTTTCCCAAAACAATCATTTTCCAATCTCCCAATCTTCATCTTAATTAAACCCCTATCAATACAAAAAACTTTAGCAGTTCGAACTCTACTGGTTTTAACAAGTTTACCAGAAGACAAATTCTCTTGCTCAATAACAATAGAAAAAGGTTCATCTCGAATAACACTAGTTAAAGGAACCATAACTAAGTCTCGAGATTTAAAATTAAACTTATCTCCAGAAATAACCAAAGCAGGACGAACTTTAACACCTTTCAAGTTAGAAAAAGGATAAGGCAACAAGACTAAATCTTTCTGAGAAAATTTCATTTCAAATAAGAACTCCAGATATCATCCTCATCATTATCCCAAACTTCTCTCAATGACTTCTCACTGAAATGTAAAACATCTTCGAAGTCATCCTTTATTTTCTCAATAACTTTAGCAGGCTTTTCAAGTAAAATTTTCCCATCAATCTCAAACAAAACCAAATCATCCCCTCTCTCAATCTCAAGTCTTTGCCTAACAGCACTAGGAAGACAAATCTGTCCCTTATCCGAAACCCGAATAGTCATAACATTATCATTATTCATAAACAAGTAAGAATATTCTTACTTATAAAACTTTCTTTTAGAGTTACAAAAAATATCAACCCCTTACAAAAATAACATTATGAAATTACCAACAACCCCAACCCAAAACATCCCCAGCGCCGCAGACTAGTGCACGAGCCAAAAGCGAGTTAGTGTGCGCGGAACGCGTTAGTGGCAAAATTAGAAAAAGCCCTCCAGAACTTTCCTTTCGGAAAGCCCTCGAGGGCTAGAAATTAAAAAATAAAATAATTTTTTTCTATATTAACTTTATGCAGTAACTAAACTAGCAGATGTAGCAGACGTACCCTTCATTTTCATATCAACAGTTGTATCAACGTCGTTATTCAATAAGTAAGTAACAGCCTTCTCAGTATCAGCAGCGTTATAACCAGCAACCAATAGAGCAGTCTTTCCAGATCTATCAAAAGATTGGATCAAAAACTCACCAGCAGCAACATCTGTAATAGATGTAAACATAGCCTCACTGTAAGCACCACCAAGTAAATCAGCAGCAACAGTGTTGATAGCAGATCCACCAACAACAACTAGGTTCTTTCCAGAAACAGTCGACACAGCGTCGTCCATAACTGTCATAACACCAGCGTCAGTTGCAGTAGTAAAACTTCCATCAGCAACAACTGAAACATCAGCAGTAACTTCCTTACCGAAATATTCGATAGAGAAATCATACTCATCTCCAGATTGATCTGTTTCAACAATAGAAGCTAAATCAGAAGGTACATATCCTATAAAGTTATCGCTTGAGACTTCCTCAGTCGATACATTAGTAGTAGAAACATGCATCTTATCATTGCTTGTATAGATAACAGAGGCAGTAAAGGATTCTCCTCCATTTACATCTTCATCCTCGTTAGCTTCTGCAAAAGTAATAGTCTGAGCGGTACTTATGTTCCACGCATCGTCACCATCCTTTTCTGGAATTGTAACAACTAAACCTTTATCAGAAACAACTTTGTTGAAAGTTATTGAACCACTTGAAGCAGTAAAGTTAAGATATGCCCGTGTATTGTTAACATGTATTAACTCTACAGTCAAATCTCCTCTGTCTTTCTCTTCTAAAGCATCAAATTCTAAATCGTTATCTCCGATTAGATCAGTAAGCTCTAGTAAGATATCAGTTCCATCGTACTCAATATTTTTAACTTCATAGTAAAGTGTTTCCACTTCAGTAAGATCGTCATCAAGTCTTGTAACAATAAATCTGTTATCTTCAACTAAGTCTAAACCTGCAGTTAAGTTTGCGCTTAAATTAGCAGATGGAGTTGTGTAATTAGACACAGTAGCTACCGCAGTAACCAATCTGTAATCTTCCTCACCCAACCAACTTGTAGCTCCGTTAGTTCCATTATAGAACGCAAGAGGTAAGTCGAAATTATCCATAGACAAAGTCATAGTTTCTCCGTTTTCCAAAGAAACCATTTCTGAATCATCAGCATAATCTAGTCCTCCGAATGCCAAAGAGATTTTTTCAAATCCAGGCATTGTGATTGTATTTTCCTCAGTAAGGAAAGTTTCATCATCAGAAGCCCATGCAATAGTTATAGTAGTCAAACTAGCACCACTGTCGAAAGTTGCAGTCAGTCCATCAATATCTTCGCCGTTAATTTCAATATCTTCACCAGAAACAAGCTTCATTAAGCCCGCTCCGATAGAGAATTCTACCTTAGAAATTCCAGTTTCTTTATCAGAGTAAAGAATTTCGTTAGCAACAATGTAAGTTTCATCAGCAAGTTCGTAAGATCCGTGATCTTCTAGCTTATCTGTAATCTCACCATTAACATTAAATTTAACCTCAGTATCTGAGATATATTCAATAAAAATAGTTTTATCACCAACAGTAACAGTTTCTCCTTCAGTCAATACAGACTTTTCAGCAGAATCCAGTAACTCAAGAGTTCCTGAATCATCAGTAGCAGCACTTAGAACGTAGTATTCACTTCCAAACAAAGGTAAGTCAGTGTCTTCCATTTCAGTAAAATTAATGGTATCATCATATTCCATGACATAAGTCAGAATAGAATCAGTATTAGACCATTTCCAACCAATAGTAGGCTCATCGTCGTTATAATCGTTATCCGCGAAAAGTTCTAGTGTCTGAGAAGCAACAGTAATAGTCTGCTCGTAATCTTCATCAATAGTTCCATCATCATAAGTACCATCAGCTAAGAAGTCCATGTCTTCGCTATCCAAAGTCGAATATACGTCGCCAAAGGCATCATTAAAGTTGAAATGGTTAGATGATTTATCTAACTTAAAAGATTCTCCACCACTAACAGTAGTAACAGCTCCACTCACCGCATTTGCGTCTAAGTTAGAAGCAATAGAAGCAGCAGCAATGTTATCAGATGGTGCAGCGTTAGCTCCAACAACGATAGCAGTATTGCTTGTAAAAGGCTCAGGATATGATGCAGCAGCAGCCATAGCCACTGTAGCTCCAATCAGAGCAGTACTTCCTAAAACTGTAACAGCTTTTCTAAATATTTTTTTCATTATTTTTTTAAACCTCCTTTCAGTACTATTAGGTTAGCCGCCTTATTCAAGGCCTCGAGAGTCAACCCGAGTTCAACGTTTCTAACAGTCTGGCAGGTCTTATAACTTAGGGAGCGTTATAAGTTGTCATTCCTAGTGTGTCCCTATGTACACTGACTAGTCAATGCATTATTGATTAACAATAACACTTATCCAATCAACCTCTTTTCCCTATATAAAGCTTACCCTCAACCCAGCGTCGATAAACCCCAAAAATAGCCTGTTTTCAATGGTTTACTTATAAAGCTTTCGTTATCACAAAGAAATACAACACATTTGAACAACAAACAACATTAGCAAATTTTTCAAAATCAATATATAGGGTGTAAAATAACACCTATCCATAAAACATAAGACTTATATATCTAAACAAACTCACCATATATATGAAATTAGCGAAGATATTCAAAAAAAGTAGCAAATTAAGCCAAGTCGTGAATCCAGAAGATTCACCAAACCAAAAACTAAAAACCAAGAACCAACAACGCGAAGCCTAAGCTTCGCTCCCCCCATGGTTCAAAATTTCCAAAATATTCAGGTCTGGCAAGATTCAGTTGCCTTTCATGAGCAACTCCTATCAGTCTTACCAGCCTTTCCAAAAGAAGAACTTTACGCAATGTCATCTCAATTAAGGAGAGCTTCTCTTTCAATCTCAAACAACATAGCAGAAGGCTGCGGTAGAGAATCTCAAAAAGAACTAAGAAATTTTCTAAATATAGCAATGGGTTCATTAAAAGAAACAGAAAGCATGATAATAGTAAGCCAAAAATTAAACTACATAAGCAATGAAATATTTACAGACCTGATGCAAAAAATAATAATAATGGGAAAAAAGCTAAATGCATTAATGCAAGTAATATACAAACAAATTAATTATAACAAGCATAGCCAATTCGTGAATCCAAAGGATTCACTCCCCAACCAAAAACCAAAAACTAAAAACCAACAACGCGAAGCCTAAGCTTCGCTCCCCCCCCATGGCAGACAAAAAAAGAACCAAAATACGATATGTCGACGTAAACGTAAACAAAGAAAACTTCGTCTCAAAACTAATCGGAGAAAAAAAACCTCACGACTTCTCAGACATCAAACTCCTTAGAAATCTCCTAACAAACGAAAAATCCAGAATCCTTTACGCCCTAAAACACAAGCATCCCAAATCAATATACGCCCTAGCAAAAATGCTAGGCAGAGACTTCAAATCAGTAAGAGAAGACGTCAAAGTCCTAGAAAGATTCGGATTCATAGAATTCCACGCAGAAAAAACAGGCAAACGAGAAGCACTAAAACCCGTCCTAATAATAGACAAGTTGCAAATAATCATAGACATCTAACAAAACCAAACAAGTCATCGACCCCCGACAACCCACCCCCGACCACCATCCCAAACAACCAACCCCAACCCAAACATCCCCAGCGCCGCAGGCTAGTGCGCGAGCCAAAAGCGAGTTAGTGTACGACAAAGTCGTTAGTGGCAAAATTTACCCTTCCCAAAAAAACCAAAACCAAACAACCCAGATCACACTCCACACAATCTAAGCCTAACAGCCAAACTCGTAGACCCAGAAACAATACTCCTCTGCGCCCCACTAACACTCCTACTACAATTTCCCCCTTCCCACTTCAAAATCCCCTCACCATCCTTAACAAACAGATCCAGCGTCCAACCATCAACCGTAGCTTCACTCTTCATCAAAGCCTCAACAACATCCCCCACACTATCCTCCAAATAATCACAAGCAGTCTCATCCAAATTAGAACACGAATACCCCTTATGACAACTTTTAATCAAATCCTCATAACTATCATAATCCGGGACATAAACAATAGCGCATTCACTAGTAGCCGCCATAATAACATCAATTATATTAGAACCCTTAACGCTAACTCCACCCTCCGCCGAATCCCTAACAGAAATAATCAAAAAAACCATCAGCGCAATCATCACCACCACCACTATCAAAACAAACCCCACAATCTCCTGCTGCCCCTTTCTACTCATATAGTTACACTTCATACCATCTTTTAAATTATTCATTTAACATTAAGAGCCTCAATATACTGAATAAATAAATTTAACTTTTTGCCTAACTTATCTATTTCTTCATTTACTTCATCAACTTTCTCATTAGACAAATATCCCAAATCCAAAGCAAGAAAAATTTGCGATTCAACTTCCTTTAAACTTCCCATAGCATTGTGCAAAAAGTAAACAAGTTCTTTATTTGTTCTCCTGCCACATCCCTCAGCAATATTAGAAGAGATGCTAACTGTTGCTCGTCTTATTTGAGAAGTTAGCCCATAGATTTCTTCTCTAGGAAAACTCTTAGTAAGTTCATAGATAATTTTATTCAATTCTCTAGCAATCTGCCAAATTTCCAATTCTTTAAAATCTCTCATAGCAAAATAACAAAGCAGAACAAGTCACCGACCACCGAACAGCGACTACCCACTACCGAGTTTCACCCCCACAACAATCTTCCCAATCTCACACCTATCATAAACACTTCCAGATTCCTTCATCCTCTTACAAATCGAAACATAAGAAGAATACGTCTCCACATTTTCCTGCCCAGAATCAAAAATAACATAATGATTACAATCAGCACCAGGACAATCCACAACCGAACTAAAAGCAGGATAAACTTTATACACCTCCAAAGAAGCAATCGGCCAGAACTCCTCATACCTATCAGTCGCCGTCCCAGACATTATCAGCAACTTATCTTCATCAAGACTCATAATATCACTAGAACCATAAGATAACTCACTCATTCCAGCAATAACCCCAATAGAAGAAATGGTTTGTTCTTTCTGCAAGGCCTCGGCACCAGTTTTCATATCCTTAAAAGAAATAGCCATAAAAAACAAACCAACCAAAACAAAAAAGAAAAACACTCCCAAAATCATAAACGTCATCTGCATAATCTTCATCTGCCCCTTCTTCTTCATAATATAACCCCCTTAGTATTATATTTCAATTTTCCATAAGAAAGCACGGCGCCAAAGGTGTTGTGATTTCTTATGGAATTCCCCCGACAACCGACAACCGACAACCGACAACCTCGCAAAGCGATCACCACAACCCACAAACCTCCCTATCATTCTTCTTCCCCATATCCTCAGCAAACCCCTTAAGCAAAACCAAATTATCACTTCCGGCATCTTCCAACATTCCTTTCCAACTCATCAAATTACTTTCCAAATTACTATTACAATCCCGAGCATCCATTAAAATAGCCTTATCCAAAAAAACATCCGAAATACTTCCGGCCCGATACAACAACCGTCGAACATTACAATCATAAACATCCTCATCAGAAAAAATCGCAGCATATAACAAATCTCCAACATACATCATTTCACTCGAACTTTTAACAACCCTTCCAAAATCATAAACAGATTCGCACCCACTAGAACAAGCTCCATAAACAATAACATCGCAATCCGCACCACTTCCAAAACAAATCCTCTCATCCAAAGAACTGCAATTACCAAGAATAATATTATCAATACCCAAACTCAAAATATCGTCTTCAACATTATCAGGCGCATTCAAGAAACAATAATTCTTACTAGTCAAAAAAATCAAGTCACTAACCTCATAAGGAAAATCAAAAGACTTAGAAAAAACATAATAATCCAAACCCTGATTTCTCTCCTCGGAAAAAATATACTTATTATGAACAGACGTAGCAACGCCAGCAGAATTCCACGCTTCACCAACTCCACTTCGAGTCGAAACCGAAATATCATTCTTACCAAATCCAGAATCTAAACAAAAATTATTTATCCGTGTCTCCTGCTGAAAAGAAATCTTCCCAAACGAACCTTCAGCAAAACCACTCTGCATCGGATCAGTCAAAATCGAAATACTTTTAGCAACTTCACTATCAGCCTGATATCTCAAACTATCCCCAGCCTGCGTAGCTCCCCAAATAGCCAAAGCCAAAATAGCAGCACCAGTCAAAATAGCAAATAACCAAACAAAACTAAATTGCCCTTTACAATTCACACTCCTCATAAAAAACTTACCAATCAAAAATATATAAACTTACCCAATCGGCAAAAAACAATCCCTCACTTTAGCGAGAACAGCCAATCTCCCACGAAGTGAGCTTTACCATTTTGTAAAAAATGAGCCCACCAATCAGAGATTGAGCTTAACTAGACAAAGTCTGAGCTTCACTACAAATTTTCAAAGAAAATTTGTACTCGGCCGAACAATAATAGAACAACCCGAACCAACATTCTGAAATTCATCCCGACACTTGATAAAATAAGTATTCTCCTCATCCCAATCAGCCACATGAATAGTCGTATTTCCATAAGGCATCTCGACTCCCTCTTCATAAGAAAAATCGCAATCAGTATGAGTATAAGCACACTCACTATCTCGAACAGTCACAACCTTCAACATATCCCCTTCCTCATAAACCCTAGCAATAACAGGAGCACTCTGGTCAACACTTATATCAAAATCAATACTATCTTCAACCAAATTCCCTCCACCATCAATACATCTCACAAAGTATTCATGATTACCACCAGCCAAATCCAATCTCTGCGTATGAATACCGTCATCAGCGTTAGTATCGAAGAACTGAATATAATTAGATCCATCATCACTCCAAGCACAAGAAGACTTCCCATTATTACAGCCAAACAAAGTCTCGACATAAAGCTCAACCGGAGCAGGACTAATCCCTACAGAAATAGTTTCATTAGGTTGCAAATTCTTCAAAACCAATCCCTCACTTCCTCGGAGTCTAAACGAAAAACTCTCGCTATTCTTATTCCTATCAGCTTCATCTCCATTAGGCTGATCCTTACATCTAACATAAAACGTAGTAGCAGTCCTAGCAATCCCAGTCAAATCAGCAGAACATCCAAACAATTGCGCAGCATTAGCTTGTCTATAATTACTATCACAACTCATTCCATTCTCCATCAAATCGTAATCCTTATCCTGAAAACTCCACTTACAATCACTAGGCTCGTTAGCATAAAACACAACATTAACATTACTCTTATTCTCAGCAACACATCCATCATTATCAACCGAAGTCGCCTCAATCTTCGGAGCCGTAGAATCAGGACTAGGATCAATACAAAAATTAACAGCATACTCAGCGCCATTCTCATTCCCATTCTTATCCTTACATCTCACGAAGAAAGTCAAATCCTTCCCATTCTCCAAAACAAAACCACTCCCATTCAATTCACTAGCTCCAGGCAAACTAAACAAATCAGTATGATTATAAGAATACAAATTATTCCCACCAATAAAAGCAGCCATATCATCAAAGCTCTCCGTATGATTAAAATCAATTTTACACTGTCCAGGCTCATCCAAACTAAAACCAAATTCCAAAGGAGTAAAAGCCTTCAAACAACCATCACCAGCAGCAACATTCACAATCTCAAAACCAGGTCCAGGAGGGGAGTTCTTCACATTCTTATATTCATGTCCAACACTCAAAGCATCATACTTCGGAGAAATAACAGGCGGACTAACATCTCTAGGATTAACATAAACACATTTCTCTTCCGTAGTCCCAGAATTCACAATCTCACAACCCTGTCCCAAACTCTTACATCTATATTCACTACATGGCAAACTATCATCATTACAAACTTTACAATCATTTCCCCCGTTAGGAGCCTGCCAAGGCATACAATCAAAACTAACAACCTTAGTCTCCGTATTCTTATACATCAAAATAAAAACAACAGCAGCAACACCCAAACCAATCGGTCCAGCATACGCACCCAAACTACTAAGCATCCCAGTTCCACTTCCAGCAGTACTCAAGAGATTATATGCTCCAAACCCAGCAGCCATAGCAGTAGACAAAGCCTCCGTATTATCATCACTCATCCCAAGCATTCCTCCAATCAAAGTTCCAGCTCCATAGGCAATAGCTGCCCACTGCAAACCCGAAAACAAAGCACTAGAAGTACTGCCAGGAGTTAATCCAAGAAACCCAGAAGCAGTAGAATCAGGATGATCCATAATATCTCCAGTCCACCCAGATGCAGGAGTAGTATCACCTCTCAGGCTATCTTCCGCTGCATCAACGTCTCCAAAAAAATCTCCAAGCGCAGCATCAACATCAGCCACCGAACCAGTATTACTACCACTAACATCTCCCAATCCCGTAAGATCCATAGCACCACCACTTAATGCAAGTAAGCCACTCCCGCCACTCCCACTCCCAACATTATCTTCTTCAACATCAATTGGTGTAAATTCATTTCCATTCCATATTGTTTGGCTGCCATCAGCAGCAGTTATAACTTCTCCAAGAAAAGGATCAGTACTATCTTCACTAGCCCCAGGCTCAGTCAGAGGACAAGTCTTTCCAGTACAAGCAGTATCACTAGTAGCTCCACTAGCCCCACTCTCCAATGCAGCCTCTGCCTGAGCCTTGGTTTTATAGATTACATGATCAGAAGACCAGGATTTAGGCAGTACTTGAACAACCGTACTACCATCTTTAATAATATAAGACGCCCCCAAAACCCCACCCATCATAAAAACAATCCCCACAAAACCAAACACCATCAACCAAGCCTGCAACAACGCAACACCCTTCACACCAAACCTCATTCAAACCACCCCCCAACAATCCCAACAACTCGACCCGTAAATCCACCAGTCATAACACCAGCAACACTCGGAGCAAGAAACCTCTCCTCACCTTCAACAACCCACTTATACCCATCATCACTATAGTCCCCATTATAATTAACAGCTCCACCACAATCTCCAAGCGAAGCACAAATTCCATTAGCCGCAATAACCCAATCCTCTTCCAAACACTCAGCCCCACTCACAATATCACTACCTCCCCCAATCAAACCCTCCTCGTAAACAACATTACATCTAGCATTAGCCTGCCCACAGATCTCCCTCGCACTATTATCTTCCCAAAACTCCAAACCCGGAGGAAAATTAGGAACACAGACACCAGGTAATCCACTAAGCACAGTCCCATCGATTTCATCATTATTATCAAAAACAGCCTGTCCAGTAATCGGAGCAATAACACTTCCAGTAGCAGTAGGATTATTAAACGCCTGACTATCGCTAGCAGAATTACTATAGCTCGTACTACTTCCCTCTCCACTCGTACCACTACCTAAAATCATCCCCATAACTTTTCCTACCCACAAACAATCTCTCCTATCAATATTCAAACAATTCCCCTCTTCACTCTGCAGAACACAATCCTGCCACCGATTAACACGACAACCCGCAGTCCCAAATTCTCCATCACTCGTCTCAATCGAACCCTCCAAACAAACCTCATTCCTAAAATCAGCACAAGCCTCAACCCTCACATCACCATCCACACAAACTTCGCGAAAATATCTAGACCCAACACTATCTCCACCATTCCCAGCACCATCATCGTAAACACACCAAGCCTCACCATTCATTCTAGCCTCACCATCTCTATCAACACATTCAGTCGTCTGACAATAATGATCCTCTCCAGAAGCACTACTTAAAATTCCATTATATTCAGCACACCGACTTCCCAACAAATAATCACAATTCCCACAATTCTTATCCGACCCATCATTAGCATCACAAACTTCACCAGCCTCAGTAACCTTACCATTATTCCAACTAGCATCATTATTATCAGAATAAACATTTTCCTTGTTTCCACAAGAGTCTACAAAATAAACATCTCCCTCATAACAAGTAGTCCCAGCCTGTCTCGCACAAGAAGTCGCCAACTCTTCGGCCGAACATAAGAAACCTTCGTAAAAAGTCTTGGCACTAGACAAACTAACATCCGTCTCATCAACAGTATCAACATCTAACCCAGCGCCACATTCTCCCCTAGTAGTAAAATCACAGAGTCTATCACTGCTCTCCTCATAAACACAAGCTCCAAAATCCTGAGACTGCGCCTCTGCAATACAACTAATCTCATTAGTAATATCAGTCCGATAATCATTCTCAATACCAAACAAACTAGACATCCTCTTGCACCTAACCAAAGAAACAAACGCAGCCTGATCCGCAATCACACAACATCCAAGTTGACACTGAGGAACTTCAGCAATATCCCTAGCATCCCAAGTCCCACCATTCTCATTACAAACTACCTCCGGAGTATTTCCCATACAGAGTCCTTCAACCGAATCATAACAAGTCCCAATCTTACAATACGAAGTCGAATCACAAGAAGTCGGCGCAGAAAGATAATCCGAATCACAAGCACTCTCCACATCATTAACACACCAAGCCCCATCATTATTCTTTTCACAGCAAAAACTCGGGTCACTGTCAACCGCAATCCCAAATCCAATCTGAATCAAAAATAGCAGTCCCAACAAAGTACCGAAACCCCGAAACCCCGAAACCCCGAAACTCCGCATATGAGAATTCCCAATTTTCATAAATCATATCCCGCCGGCCAGACCAAACTCCGACTCGCAAAATTAAATTTATTTTTCATAACCTTATTCTCCAAACTATAAACCGTCGTTCCATCTCCCCTCTTAATCTTATTCACAAAATAATCAGGATAAAATAAATTAATACTAGCAACGTCACTATCCCCATACTCCGACTCAAACTGCAAAATCGAAGTCGCAATCATAACCATCTCATAGACCGGACTAGCAACTTCAACATTAAACCGAGTAAACTTATTCGAACCAACAGAAGTCGGCGCCTCAATTTCAACCCTCACAACACCAGGCTCAATCTCAACATTATAATCAACATCCCCAACAACAACATCATAACCCTGCTCAACCAAATCCGCAACAGAAGCAGAATAACAAACATCAACCTTATCCCTCATAAAACTCTCCAAACCCTCATCAAAATTATTCTTCAAAAACGGAACCTGCACAGTACAAGTTTTATAATACTCATTCGTATAACAAAGATAAGCATACTCCTCACCCTCGTAAGAATAACTAAAATCATTATCAATCAATCCAGCATTCTTCTCAAGCATAGCAATTCCCTCTTCTAAATTATCAGCAACACAACCTTCAAAACTAGAAATAGAAGAACCTTCTGAAAAATAAGTCGGCTTCGCCCACAAAAAGAAAATCAACAAAGAAGAAACTATCAGAATAGCAACTAAAATAAAAATCGTTACCTGCCCTCTTTTTTCCATATCTATCTTAACAATTTCATATTTATAAAATCTTTCATCACAAACTCCCTCTAATATAATCTATAAAAGACAAAAGTTTTCTACCAAGTCGAGTAGTATCATTAATTAGTTTATCAAAAATATCTTGAGAAATATATTCCAAATCTTTAGCCAAGAAAATCTGACATTCAACTTCTTTCAAACTTCCCATAGCATGATGCAAAAACAAAACAAAATCTTT
>Ga0307989_1001446_pt1 | contig 12711 bp, 11 predicted proteins | sample EllFjometagen185_FD_203164 | JGI IMG/M metagenome (GOLD analysis project Ga0307989, IMG submission 203164) | Marine microbial communities from Ellis Fjord, Antarctic Ocean - #185 | ecosystem: Environmental > Aquatic > Marine > Unclassified | place: Southern Ocean | collected 2014-10-08 | reverse complement strand
ACTCAAGAAAACGAAAATCTAGGTAAACCACCTTTTAGTGGTCAATAATTAAACCGCTTTGAGCGGTTCATAAAAATCAAGCCACCGGTTTAACCGGTGGTCTTTGACTATTTTAAATCGGCACCTCTGGGTTTTGGTTTTTTCCCGTAGACATAATTGATATTTTCCAAAGTTTCTGTTTGATTTTTTATTGCCTGGAAAGACCAACTATGAAGTTTCTGAAGTGAATAAATAAAGAGTTCCGTTTTAATGAAATCCTTTTTCTCTTCAATCAGCGATTGCCAGGCTGTTTGATTATCCCCTGCCAGGGTTTTTAATAGTTTTTTTGTGTTTTTATCAAACAAAGGATCTGATGCCAATTCTAACCTGACATCCCCAATAAAACTAAAACTGGGATTTTGTTCCAGCTTTTTTTGTTCATTCACAAGATAGCCAAAAGAATCACAATATTTTTTTTGTTCAACTTCAGGAAAGTCAATTAAGAAAAGTCTCTTACCTCCCATTTCACTGATCATAACAAATGAACTAATTTCGTTTCCAGAAACCTGATATAGCATGGATGCAATTTCCGCATACAGCACTAAATAATCGATCTCATCACCTAATTCTACTTTTTTTTCTTTTTTGTTGAGGTATTCAAAAACTGTAAAATTACCCTCATTTGACGCTAATTTGAGGGTCAACAACCCTAATCCTTTAATATTAATTGGCTGGTTCTGTAGTTTTTTAAAATTCATTTTCACACCCTTAATGTTGTTATAAAAAATAATTTACGACAAATGTAATCCTGTTTATTTTTTCTGTCAATATTGTTAAAGACCATATATAGGTAATAGGCAAAGCGATAATAATTTGGATCTTTCTTAATTTTATGCTCATATCTTGAATAAAAATATTTTAAATAGGACAAATATAATCCTTGTAAATAAAATATAAAAGGAGTAGCGTTAACCTATACTTAAATAAACTTAAAAAAAATGAAAATTACTAAAGAAACAGATTACGCAATTATTTGTGTGCTATATTTAGCCGTCAGGCGCTTTGATTATGTTACCGTAGCTGAAATTGCAAACAGTTACAATATTCCAAAAGCATTCTTGTCAAAAATATTTCAGAAATTAACCAAAGCTGATCTGATTTTTTCCAGACAAGGCAAAAAAGGAGGATTTAAGTTAACAGGGCAACCAAAAGATGTCACACTTTTAGATATTTATAATGCGATTCATGGTTGTATGGCGATTAATGTTTGTGTCAACAAAGATGATGTCTGTGAACGGATGGATTTTTGTGGTATTAAACCTATTTGGAATGAAATCAACCAGGTTATTATTGATCGCCTTAAAGCCACAAACTTTGCAGATTTAGCTCAAAAAGAAATTGAACGCCTATACAGTCAGGCTAAAAAAAATAATGGTGATGCCATTAACAAAGGAGAATAAAATGACACGAAGATACTCTGCAGAAACCAACGAGGAATTTTTAAAACTGTTGAGCAAGTGGATTGCCATCGAAAAAGCAACTATCAAAATGACAGATAATTTATTGCCTAAAGTCGATAATCCGATCATCACCTGTTTAATTGATACCATTAAATGTGATTCACAAAAACATCAGCAAATTTTAAATATGGTCCTGGAAGGTATGGAAGGCACTATTACCTTAACCCACGATGACATGGCTTTATTAGGCGAATTTATTGAAAAACATACCCAGATTGAACAGGATGCCGTCGAGATTGCTGGTCAAACATTGAAAAAAGTGCGAACCCCCATTGCCAAATTTTTATTAGAGTATCTGTACGAAGATGAGAAAAAGCATGATTTCATTATGGATAATTTAAGCAAATTAAAAGGTACGGCGATGATACCCTCCTAAACTTTGACGAGATAAGGCTATTGGATTTTGCAATAAGCAAATATAATCACGTTATATTTGCGCAGTTACTTCCTCCCAACTGCTCCGGTAGCCTTATCAACCGACAACAACTCCTCCCATCAAAATTAAAAATTCCGATACCAAAGAATAGTCATTACTTAAACAGCCGTTCAATCAGTGACGAAGTTTTTCCCCTAATAATGCGATTTAAAACTTCTAAGTCAACCCCTTTGCTAATAATGGATGACATTAAATCAAGCATATGATTAATATTATGTTCATGTTTAATAAAGACCAATTGAAAAAATGAACAACCCCGCCGTAATGAGAAGCGAAACTTGCAGCTTTGATCGGGGGATCGGTTTGTCATTCCGGGCTTGCCCCGGAATCTATATCAACATTTTCCTGGATCCCGGATCAAGTCCGGGATGACATGACGCCGTAATGAGAAGCAAAACTTGCAGCTTTGATCGGGGGATTAAACCCAAAACTTCGCAATCACAGGTTTTCTGGTATCTCAAGCTCAAATGCCAAACACCAAAAAATTATAATAAAATTAAGCCATATGACATCTAAAAAAATATATGATATCGCAGTTATCGGTTCAGGACCGGCAGGAGAAAAAGCAGCTCTGGAAGCAGCATCTTTAAAAGCTAGAGTAGTGGTCATTGAGAAAGGATATAACCCAGGGGGGGCTTCTATCATTACAGGCACCATCCCCAGTAAGTCTTTAAGAGAAACAGTTCAGGACTTAAATGCCATTAGACAATCAGAATTAAGTGGCCTGGATGCTAACTATAATAAAAAAATAACCATCAATGAATTGATGCATCGCAAAAAAGCCGTCGTTTCAAATCGGGTTAACGGTATATTTCAAAAGTACCATGAAAATAAGATTGACTACTTATATGGAGAAGGCACTTTTAAAGACTGTAATACCCTCAAAATTATTTCAAATGATGGCAGCGCCATAGAAATCCAGGCTAAAAAATTCATTATTGCGGTTGGCACCCGTCCCTATCATCCCCCCAATGTCACTTTTGATGGAAAACACATTTTAGATTCCGATTCAATACTCACTCTGGATTGCATTCCTGAAGAAATGGCCGTATTCGGAGGTGGTGTCATTGGCAGCGAATATGCTTTTATTTTTGCTAAACTTGGAACCAAAGTACATCTCATTGATCCCCGTGGAAAGATTCTGGATTTTATTGATGATCAAATATCAGCTACCCTGGCCAATTTGATGGAAAAATGCGGCATCCGCTTGCATCTCGGATGTCCCTTCAAGACCATCAAACAATCAGGTGATCAAGTTGATATAACATTTAAGAATGATAAAACACTTTCTGTTCCGGTATTGCTGTATGCAAACGGGCGTCAGGGACTAGCTGAAAATCTGAATTTAGAAAGTTGTGGGATAAAGTTAAATTCCAGAAGCCAACTAGATGTTAACCATAATTACCAGACAACTGTTCCACACATTTATGGTGCAGGGGATATTATCGGATTTCCGTCCCTGGTATCTGTCAGCAATGAAGAAGGACGTCTGGCCGCCAGACATGCAGTCTTAAATGAGGAAGTTTCCAGAATCGGAGCTGATATTCCCAGCGCTATTTATACCATACCGGAAATTGCCAGTATTGGATTAAGCGAAAAAGAAATTCAAGAAAAAGGAATACCCTATGAGACAGGAATTTGTTATTTTAAGGATTTGGCCCGGGGTTATATTATCGGTGAAAAGGATGGCCTCTTAAAATTAATTTTCCATCGGGAAAATAGAGAGTTACTGGCTGTTCATGTCTTAGGGCAAAGTGCGGCAGAACTGGTTCATATCGGGCAAGTTGTCATTAATATGAAGGGTAAGCTGGACTATTTTATTGACACGGTATTTAATTTTCCAACGCTATCCTCTGCTTATAAAGTTGCGGCAAAAGATGGCTTAAAAAAACTTCAATACTAAAAAGGAGCCCTTGCTATGAGTTTTCAACTAAGATTGACTTTTATGCTTGTCATGACAGCTGCACTGTTATTCGGATTTATGCATCTTATCAACCTTGACAGTTTTGTTTATGATTTTGAAAGGCTTCACATCTTTTTGTTTAATTTGTGCTGTGGCGCTACTATTTTAATCTATCATACCGAACAGCAAAAAAAATTATCAACCATCGGACTCTGTTTCTTTATATTGTCCATGGCCTTTGGCATTATGGCTTTTTTAAAACTTTACATTGCTGCGATTGTCATTGCCTTTCTATTATTTATGATTGTTGAGTCCGTCAGGTGGAAACATTTTTCAATCTTTCCGAAACAGTTTTTTTCTACCCAGAACTCCATTTCTGAAAAATTTCACCATGCTGCACTACTCTGCCTTTCAATCGCTCTGCTATTTTCAATAGCTGCCATTATTAATGAAGAGTTTTACACATTTTTAGATTTAAAAATGGTAATATTAAACACTTTTTTTCTAGGGTTTTCATTTCCCATCTCCTTAATAACTATGTCTGTGATGTTTTCTTTTATGCAACAAAGAAAGACAGACAAACCTGATCTTTCAGGACAATATAGTTTTTGGGCGATTAATTTAGGCGTCATTATCTTTTTTATTTTTATCCTCTTTGATTTAGCATGGCCTCAGGTTTTTATTTCATCTACTCTGTTTTTTAGTGTCATTTTGATTTTTGTGCTTTTTTATAAACAAGCCTTAAAAAAACAACAAAAGGCATTTTTAAGTTCAGGGATGTTATTCTTAATGATTACGGCTATTTCAGGTATTTTGTACATCTACTATAAATACTATATGGAATATGATTATGAAATTGGTAGAATTATCATCAGAGCACATGCTTTCACAGCTTTATATGGTTGGAATTTAAGTGGATTGGCGATAATATGTCGATATAATGATTTCCCTATCCGCTTACATTCCAGGAGAGTCCTCTTCTTACATTGGTTGACTGTCCTGATATTGGCTCCTATTGGATATCATTATTTTCCAATTGCTGTACTAACAATAGTATTTTATTGCATCATCTTATATTATGTTTTATTAAGCGATGGCGAAGCATCAAAAGCCCTGGCCTAATTTGCAGGAAAATTTTAATTTGAGGAAAGATTATGTTAAGTAAAACAATAGAACAAGCGTTAAACAAGCAGATCAATTATGAATTTTATTCAGCACATCTTTACTTATCCATGGCTTCTTATTTCAAATCAATGGATTTGGATGGCTTTGGGCATTGGATGCAGGTCCAATACGAAGAGGAAATTTTTCATGCTATGAAAATTATTGATTTTATCCATAACAGAGATGGGTGCGTTAAGCTTTTAGCCATAGAACAACCCCCCCATCAATGGGATTCTGCCCTACACGTTTTCACAGATACCTATGATCATGAAATAGTGGTTACTGGCTTAATCAATGATTTGGTAACTTTGTCGATCAAAGAAAATGACCATGCAACCCAAAATTTTCTACAATGGTATATCGCCGAACAGGTTGAAGAAGAAGCAAATGTCAAGAGCGTCAAATCCAAGTTAAAACTAGCTGGTGAATCAACTGTAACTGTATTTATGTTAGATCAGGAAATGTCTAAGAGAGTATTCGTACCACCTCAAAACTAATCGTCTTCTAGCCGGAAGCCATTCCGGCTGTTCCCCTCCCCCTGTATTACTAATGGTCACTTTCTATTTTTTTAATACCTGAAGCCTAAGCCCTATTTGCTCTCTGTGGTTCAGTAGATTTGCTTGCGGCTGTGCTGTGATCAGTAATTTTCGGTTGTTTTTTTTATATAACCGGACTATTATCATCCTTTAATAAAAGGAGAAAATATAGGTTTTTCGCTGTTGAATATGGGTAATGTAATTTTTCAATACTATATCCGACCGTCCCTTGAAAGTTCTTGAAGAAGTAGTAAAACTGAATTAGCTTGAAACATCAATTTTTAAATCTGCAAATGGGGAGAATATATATGATCAAGAATATAATATATTTACTTTTTATTTCATCCTTCTTTTTTTCTGCCTGTAATAAAGATCCCGGAGAAGAAATTTTTAAAGATAAAGAATTTGCAAACAATCAAAAAAGTGTCAGCTGTAGTTATTGTCATTCAGGGGGCGCTAAACTTAACGGGGTTGCCACTCAAACCGTCTTCGAAATTGACGGAGAAACCTACCATTCCATTGAAAATGTGATTAATCAAGTGATGATAAAGCAATTCATGAAAGGTGACCCCATTGATAAAAATTCACAGCAGATGAAAGACCTGGTTGCCTATATCAAAAAAATAAGTAAAGAATAGAACGCCATGATAATTGCATCATATTACAGATGGACTTTGTTAACTTCCAATTAAAAGAGGATATAGTGGTTGATTACTCATATATAATGCACACAGATAATAAAGCCATTGATGCACTTTATAAGCAATTCCTGGAGAATCCTGATCAATTAGATCCTTCCTGGAGACTGTTTTTCGAAGGTTATCATTTTTTCCAACAGCAGCATGGAAATGAACTCCACCCCGGAATCCCGGCCGTTCAAAAACAAATTCAAAAAGAGGAAAGTGTTCATCAATTGATTCTGGCCTACCGCCAGCGTGGACACCTATTTACCAAAACAAATCCGGTCCGTACAAATGTTAAATATGAAGAACCCCCTATAATTGAAGCCTTTAATTTAAACACCGAAGATCTGGATACTATATTTTTGGCCGGTGAAATGTTGGGCTTAAAAAATGCTACCTTACATGAAATCAGGGACAACCTTCAAAAAACTTATTGTCACGCAATTGGTGTCGAATATATGTATATTCGGGAACCCAAAAGGGTGAACTGGATCCAAAAACAGATAGAGAGTAATTGTAATCAAGCCAGTTTTTCTAAAGCAGAAAAGATGAAAATTTTGAAAAAACTGGCGCAAGGTGTCTTGTTCGAAGAATTTCTGGGTAAGAAATTTATCGCTCAAAAACGATTTTCACTGGAAGGCGTAGAAGCCCTGATTCCGGCACTACAAACATTGATTGATTATAGTTCGGATTTAGGCATCAAAGACGTAGTCATGGGGATGGCCCACCGTGGCCGGCTAAATGTCTCAGCTAATATTCTTCAAAAACCTTATGAACAAATATTTTTTGAGTATGTCGGCATCGGGTACAACCTAGCCAATTATATCGGTGACGTTAAATACCACCTGGGGTACGCCAAGGAAATCGTTATGGACAATAACAACAAAATCAAACTGACCCTGGAAGTTAATCCCTCACATTTAGAGGCAGTAAATGGTTTGGTTGAGGGAAAAACCCGGGCACTGGCAGAACGAAAATATAATAGCAATTTAAACAAAGTTCTCCCCATACTGATTCACGGAGATGCGGCGATTTCTGGCCAGGGAAATGTCTATGAAATCGTACAACTCGCTCAACTGAATGGTTATAAAACCGGTGGAACTGTTCATATCGTTTTGAACAACCAGGTCGGTTTTACGACTAATTTTCAGGATGGCCGCTCCAGTACTTATTGTACTGATGTGGCTAAAGTGACTTTATCACCTGTTTTCCATGTCAATGGTGATGATATCGAAGCCGTCGTTTATGTCATTAATCTGGCTTTAAAATATCGCCAAACCTTTAACAGAGATGTTTTCATCGATATCAGGGGTTATCGCCGGTATGGACATAATGAAGGGGATGAACCCCGTTTTACACAACCGACCCTCTATAAAACGATTCAGCAGCATTTAAATCCACTGGAAATCTACATCCGTCAACTGGATGCAGAAAAATCCATATCTAAACAGGAATCTCAGCAAGTCATTGATCGCATCAATAAAGAATTGGAAACATGTTTAATATTATCAAAAAAAATCAATCATTCGGAACTTCCAGGGCAGTTTCTGAAAGGTAGTTGGAAAAATCTGCGCCGGGCCTTTGAAACTGACTTTATTGACTCGCCCAAAACGGGTGTTGAAATTAGTCATCTGAAATCGTATGCCCATCGGGTTAATTTACTGCCTAAGGATAGGAAATTTTTCCCAAAAATACGTAAGTTATTCCAAACCAGAGAGGAAAATGCAGTCCACATCGGTAAAGTAGACTGGGCCACAGCAGAATTACTAGCATATGCTAGTTTGCTAGATGAAGGGACACCCATCCGTATCAGTGGCCAGGATTCACAACGGGGTACCTTTTCACACCGACATGCCGTAGTAACCATTGATGAATCTGTAGATACCTATACTCCCCTTGAACATATCAGTGAAAAACAAGCAACTTTTGAGATTTTTAATTCCCCGCTATCAGAATATGGCGTTCTGGGGTTTGAATATGGATATGCGCTGGCGTCGCCTTATTCATTGGTCATTTGGGAAGCTCAATTTGGCGATTTTGCGAATACAGCCCAGGTGATGTTTGACCAATTTATCACCAGTGCCGAATCAAAATGGTACAGAATGAATGGACTTGTACTTTTATTACCTCACGGTTTTGAAGGACAAGGTCCTGAACATTCATCGGCCCGAATTGAACGATATCTATCGATGTGCGCTGATGAAAATATTCAAATTGCAAACTGTACCACACCCGCCAATTTTTTCCACATATTAAGGCGACAGATGAAAAGACCATTTAGAAAACCCTTAATTATTTTTACACCGAAAAGCTTATTACGGCATCCGGAGTGTGTCAGTGGAATTGTGGATTTTAGTTCGGGAACAAGATTCCAGGAGGTTATCGAAGATGCGCCCCGCAATCGGAATAAAATTGAGCAGGTTTTACTGTGTTCCGGTAAGATTTACTATGATTTGAAAAAGGAAATTAAAGAGCGTCAGCTGGATAACACCGCAATTATCAGATTTGAACAGCTTTACCCCTTTCCGGAATTGGGTTTTGATACCCTATTCCAAAAATATAAAAAGGATACAAAATGGGTCTGGGTCCAGGAAGAACCAGAAAATATGGGTGCATGGTCATATATGGCAATGACCCTGGATCTATGTTCTTTAACAGGGATTTATCGAAGGAAAAGTGCTTCCACAGCAACTGGATTTCTGCAACAACATAAATCAGAATATCAGGAAATCATGCAGAAGGTATTTGGCGAAAACAAAAATCAATAAAAAAAGGAATCAAATGAAACTTGATATTAAAATTCCCAGTCCGGGAGAGTCTGTTAATGAAGTAATTATAACTGTATTAAACAAAGCAGACGGTGATTATGTTGAAAAAGATGAGATATTATTTGAAATAGAATCAGAAAAAGCAACGCTAACCATCCCAGCCGAAGCAGCGGGGATGGTTTCCATGAGCGTTAAAGAAGGAGATACGGTCGAGGTTGGTTCCGTCGCCTGTCAAATTGATACCAGTGCAGCAAAAACCAAAGCGCCAGAAACTCCTGCTGAAGCAGTACCTGAAAAGGAACCAGAACCAACTACCCCGCCAGTACCTGAACCGCCTGCGGTTACCACACCGGAAAAAAAAGGACCCTCAATTGCTGCAGAAAAACTGATTAAGGAACGCCAATTAAACCAGGATACAGTGACAGCTACCGGTAAAGATGGACGTATTACCAAGCAGGATGTGATTCAACATGTCCAACCCAGCCCCCCTGAGCAAAAGAAGGAAATAGAGGAAATATCCCCCCAGGAGCCCCGGTCAGTGATTCGAAAAAAAATAAGCCCCTTACGGAAGAAAATTGCTGAGGTTTTGGTGCAGGTTAAAAATGAAACGGCCATGTTAACAACATTTAACGAAGTAGATATGTCATATGTTATGGCAATCCGCACAAAATATAAAGATCAGTTTATTGATAAGTGGGGGGTTAAGCTGGGCTTCATGTCTTTTTTTTCCAAAGCAGTTACTATGTCATTAGAAAAATATCCTGACTTAAATGCTTATTTGGATGGAGATGAGATTCAGTACCACCACTATGTTGATCTCGGTATTTCAGTCAGTGCCCCCAAAGGTTTGGTCGTCCCGGTGGTCCGCAATGCAGAAAAGAAACTATTCCATGAACTGGAAAAAGAAATTTTAACACTGGCTGAAAAAGCTAGAAATCTATCCATATCTATTGATGAAATGAGAGGCGGAACCTTTACCATTACAAATGGTGGTGTCTTTGGATCATTGATGTCAACGCCAATATTAAATCCACCCCAAAGTGGTATTTTAGGAATGCACAATATTGTAGACCGTCCTGTGGCGATTAAGGGTCAAGTTGAAATTCGTCCCATGATGTATGTTGCACTGTCATACGATCATAGAATCGTTGATGGCAAAGCCTCAGTTAGCTTTCTAAAAAATGTAAAATCCTTGATCGAAGCACCTGAAAAAATGCTTTTGAATATATAAGGAAACCTATTATTACGAGATACTTATGAAATATGATGTTATTGTGGTCGGTTCCGGACCGGGTGGATATGTTGCTGCTATTAAATGTGCTCAATTAAAGTTGAAAACAGCAATCATTGAAAAGTATTCCGATCTCGGTGGAACTTGTTTAAATGTAGGATGTATCCCCTCAAAAGCACTATTGGACTCATCATATCTTTATGAATCAGCCCAACACCAGTTTGACACCCATGGGATCCACGTTGAAAAGCTATCTTTCGATTGGGAAAAAATTCAAAACAGAAAAAATAAGATCGTTAAAGAGGTGAACCTGGGGGTTAATCATTTGATGAAAAAAAATGACATCGATGTTTACCAGGGAATCGCCTCATTTATAGACAATCATCAGATTCAAATTGATCACGAAGATCAGGTTAAATCCTTGTATGGCGAAAAAATCATTATTGCCACTGGTTCCAAGCCGAGTGGACTTCCCAGAATACAAGCAGATGGCAAAAAAATCATCACCTCTACAGAAGCACTGAGTTTAACAGAGATCCCCAAAAAACTCTTAGTCATCGGCGCAGGAGCCATCGGACTGGAAATAGGCTCTATCTATCATCGACTAGGGGCAAGCGTTACCTGTATTGAATATCTGGACACCATTATCCCCAACATGGATACTACAATGAGTAAAGAACTGCTAAGGGTTTTAAAAAAGCAGGGAATTAAATTTAAGCTAGGACATGAAGTACAGTCGGTTACCGTTGACGGAGCTCAAATAAAATTGCTAACCAAAAACAGGAAAAATGGCACAGAGCAAGAATTTGAAGGGGATCAGTGTTTATTGTCAGTCGGAAGAGTACCGAATACCCAAAACCTTAATCTGGATAAAATCAAGCTGGCATCAACAGGTAAAGGATTTATCACAGTCAATGAAAACCTGGAAACGTCAATACCTGGTATCTATGCTATCGGGGATGTCATCGGGGGCAGCATGTTGGCGCATAAAGCCATAGAAGAAGGAATTTTTGTGGCCGAACATATGTCTGGACAAAAACCCAAAATGTACTATCAATTAATACCAGCCGTCGTTTATACAGAACCTGAAGTTGCCAGTGTTGGATTAACAGAACAACAGGTGAAAGAAAAAAAACTAGGCTATAAAACGGGAACCCATCATTTCAGAGCTTTAGGGCGCGCTAAAGCAGCAGGAAAATTAGATGGATTAGTAAAAATTATTGCCAATGATCAAACTGATGAAATATATGGCGTTCATATATTTGGAACCAAAGCCTCTGAAATGATCGGAGAAGCTGTCACAGCTTTGGGATATAAAGCCAGTTCAGAAGATTTGGCCAGACTACCGCATGCCCACCCATCATTCAGTGAGGCCATCAAAGATGCAGCACTGGATGTTCTGGGACATGCGATTCACTCATAATTAACACGAGGAGTTATGGATTTAAGTGCCTTATTTAAAATTAGCTATGGTTTATATGTGATCGGTGCCGGAAAAGAGACGGACCTAAACGGGCAAATTGCAAACAGTGTCATGCAGGTTACAGCAGACCCGGTTCAGATTGCTATTTGCATCAATACCCAAAATTTGACCCATGACATTATTAAAAAATATCAATCTTTCTCAATTTCTGTGCTGGAAGAAGCTGCACCAATGGAGCTGATTGGAGATTTTGGATTTAAAAGCGGTCGCGATTGTAACAAGTTTGAAAACTATCAGTTTACTCAAAATCAAACAGGGGCCCCTATTTTATCAGATCATACAGTATCCTGGATGGAAGCCAGAGTGATTTCAGAAACACTGATAAGCACCCACTCGATATTCGTCGGTGAAGTTGTTGATAGCAAAGTGCTAACGACTGCTGATCCAATGACATACGCCTACTATCATCATGTGAAAGGTGGCGCTTCTCCCAAAAATGCACCCACTTACAATAAGGAAATCAACCGTGCTGCTGTAAATGTCAAAGATGATACCTGCCGTTGCAGTGTTTGCGGTTATATCTATGACCCGGTGGCCGGAGATGCCGGTAGCAAGATTGCTCCTGGAACATCATTTAAAGATTTACCATCTGACTGGGTATGCCCTGTCTGCAAAGCCGAACAGGATAAATTTGTCTGTGGTGAATAAGAAAGTAAGCTTTCGATGAGAGATCTTATTGAAATTAAAAAGATTTCTCACTGTGTCTGAAATGACAAGTTCTGGGATATATCATTGTTTTCCTAACCATTTAATAGGCATTACTATGAAAACAGCAGAAGATTTATTAAAAAAGAATGAACATAAACTCATCACAGTTTCTATAGAAGCGACCTTATACCAGGCAATTGAGCAAATGATTCATCATAAAATCGGATCTGTTTTGATTGAAAAGGATGGTGAAATCGTGGGGATTTTAACAGAAAGAGACTTCATTAGGTATAGTTTGAAGAGTGATCTTAAATTAAAACAGGAATTCATTAAAAACTATATGCATCAAAAACTTATCTT
>Ga0307989_1001445_pt1 | contig 12721 bp, 24 predicted proteins | sample EllFjometagen185_FD_203164 | JGI IMG/M metagenome (GOLD analysis project Ga0307989, IMG submission 203164) | Marine microbial communities from Ellis Fjord, Antarctic Ocean - #185 | ecosystem: Environmental > Aquatic > Marine > Unclassified | place: Southern Ocean | collected 2014-10-08 | reverse complement strand
TTTGCTTTGAGTAAAATACTATCTAAATCTATATCCACTATCTACTCCTTATGGTTTCTCCAATAACCATTCCAATCTACGTTGTTTATATTCATCTGAGTTCCATATCTCTGTGCCTACAATCTTCTCACCATATTCCATGCCATATTCATCTAGTAGTTCCTTGATATCCCTTCCATCTGTCAATGGGCACATAGCCTCAAAGTCTCCACCAAACTTCCTACAGGTAGGATCACACTTATCATCTTCTGAATTGTAGCAATTAGTTTGACGACCTATAGGACGAATATCCTTCATCAGAAGATGCTAGAACTATTTCGGCTAATCCATTCCATAATAGCTTTATGCTTCTTTAGCTCAGGACACTTTTTGTAGATATCCTTGAATGTGATTACCTGGAAATCTAGAGGAAGTCTTTCAATAGCTACAATGATCTTGTCAATATTAGCTTCATTGATATTATGAGCAAGCATGGTGGTGATGGCATATTGCTCTGAAGGCTCTGTAGGCACTCTCCAGCCTCTCTTTGGGTCTGAGAGGATCTGTTCTATAGTAGGAAGTGATTGATAGATAGAAGCATACGTAGAGAACTCTATAGCAGCACCTTCACCAACAGTACCTGCCAGACGAGTCTTTGTGATGTGATCTATCTTATCTACATTAGATACTACCTTACTCGCCATAGCCCAGGTTCTAGGACTAGCAAAGGTTAACTCACTAGTAGCAGGATCAAACTTATGAAGTGATGATGGTTTGAATTTAATATAGGAAATGATCCGATGGTCAATACCATTCTGATTAGCCCAATCAATCCATACCTTGTGATCTACTACTAACCTATAATGAGTAAGTCTGGAAGTAGTGGCTGTAGACTGGGTATTCACAATAGCTCTATCTGTGACTAGGTTACCTGCGGCAATAATTCTACATTTTGGATGCAGAGCATGTTTATACACTGCTCTATCTAACAGTAGCTTATACGTAGCAGCCTCTGTTTGCTTACTTCCTGAATTAAGCTCGTCAAGGAATAACAGAAACCCGCTATAACCTTCAGGAATAGGGTCTGTATCCAATGGGAAGTATTCCGGTACCATGAAGGTCATCCTACCATTTACTACAGTGGGGAAGCCTTGCATGTCCACAGGCTCACACTGAGAGACACGAATATCAATCAGTTTCAGATTGAACTGTTTAGCTATAGATCTAATAATATCACTCTTACCTAGAGCAGGAGAGGAAGTAACCATAGGTACCAGGTCTACCATTAGATCTGCTACAAGACACTCTCTCAGAGCTACTGCATTCACTTCAAACATACTACTCTCCCTCCAATAGGTTGGTTACCAAACGATTATTCAGTGCAGCAGGTATAGCTATTACAGGATCAGAAGTTGGAGTAGCAGGTACTTTCTTTACTCTAGGTTTCTTTGGTGTGGGTGCTGGTAGGTATTTGTGTAGAGACTCAGGCCATACCTTTCTCAGCTGTATATCTGTATTATATTTGTCAAAAGTTTGTTTAAGAAAAGCATTCATAGTTTTCTCTTCTGTGCGTAGGGCAAGTATCTCTTTAATTAATATATTGGCTTCTTCTTGTAGCCTAGTATCAAGAGTAGCAACGAATGTGTTCCTGTATATATTATCTCCTGATCTAGGATTTACTATAGAATCTCCATAATATACCCAGTTTTCTTCTACGTTCTCCGCAGTATGCTTAATACGTACGGTATACATAGTATCTTTAGATAGTAACTCAATAGGCAATATATCTATCAAATGTTGGTAAGGAGCTAAATAGTATTCTCTATTTTTGGCAGCAATAGCTGATGTACGCTTATTTATGTTGGCATCGGCTACATCAAACAAAGCACACATAATCCTCTGTTGTATCTCTACTTTCCTATTTGCTGAGATTCTCATATTTATTCCTCTAACATTTCAATTAATCTATATGTATCTACTTGCTTACGTATCTGACAGATAGTAGCATCATGAATATTAGCTAGATACTGAATCTGTGTAGATATACAGGAATGGTCCTTCACACACATATTATTCTGTCTCCAGTGAAGACAGGCTTTTTGAGTGCATTTATCTACTTTGAAAAATAGCATCTTTCCTCTTCAGTATTGTTCAGTCATCCCAATATCTAAATGTTCAGTATGGGGTCTATCAGCATAAATTTTTTATGTATCGTTTTGCATCGTCAATATCTTCAAAACAGGTGGATAAATCATATCTATCAATATCGGGTAATTCTATAACAGTTACTCCATACAAAGTACCTTCCCCCAAAGATAGCTTTACCTTTAGATAATTCAACTACAAATTTACCTTTATGATCATAGCTTATAGGAGTTGATGTTATAAAATTCCATCCTTTAAACTTATCTTTAATTTCATCTTCTTCCATTAGACTATCCTTTATAAAAAAAAAAAGACTCTCCGTTAGGAGAGCCTTTATTGTTAATAGTTATACTTAAGAAAGCATGTAACTAGATCTAAGAATATCTTGATCTAAGTCACTTGAATACTTCGTTATTGTTAGCTAATCACCCAATCATTTGTTTTTCTATGATACCGTCTAGTTAATGTAGTACCATATTTATGGTTATACACACGTATCATTTCTTCTAGTTCTTTAACTTCTTTACGTACTATCCACTTAGCTACATAATGCGCTATCCAATGCGCTATCCAATGTACCATAATCATTCCTTTATGAAAGCATATAGCTACTACCTAGAATATCTTTATCTAGATCAATACTATACTTCGTTATTGTTAGCTCAACATCTCCAGTGATTTGTCTAAGAATATCTTGTAACAAATCACTTTTAGCTATCTCAGCCATGATCTCTCTATAGATCCTACACATGTCTTGTAGATGGTCTGGACTGCATAGAAAGTTATCATGCACATGTACCATTTGAAAGTCACATCTTCTAACCATCTCTCTTGCTACATATCCATCAACTGAATGTACGATGTTTGGCAAGAGGGATCTATAATTATCTGAAGGCATCTGTTTAAAGAACCTCAGAGGCACCTCTCCTAGCTCTGAATCGGTATAGGTGACATCTACTCCCTCTTTTGTTCCAACAGGTATATACGCTGTATGGCCATCTGGCAATGTCCATGTATGATGGTCTGCATCAGCATTCCAACAACTGTTAACTATTTCTTTAACCTCCTCCGCTCCAGGTAACAGTCCTTTCATTACTCTATAGAATACCTTTAACCCCTTTTCAGATAAAAGAATTTTAGGCTCTTTAGTTGAATTAAATCCATGTCGCATCACACATTTCTTAATAACTGCTCTATGTACAGGTTTATCTAATTGACCATTCATTAGATTAGCTACCTTTGTATATAGATCATGCCTTGTAGTTGGATCTATACAATTGGTTAATAAAGCAGTTTCCTTACATCCTGACAATACAGCCAATATTTGATAACCCGATGTTGTTGCATCCGCGCTAACCATATATCCAGAAGGTTTACCATTCTTAGCATCTTCCAATGCTCTCAATGCTTTCCTACCTAGCATAGGTTCCTTCCATTTAATAGATGTATTGATGTTAGTATGTGTCCAATTGATACGCTCATCCCAAGTAAGCTTGTCATGTCCTGCATGGTTAGCTATAGCTATATAGAGATTATCTAGAGTAGTTATAGGTTCTTTGTTATACAAGCTAAGAAGAGCCTTACCATATTCATTAGATTGTATAGATAGATGATACCCACTACAGTAAGATCTTCCTCTAGAATCATACCTCCATACAAAGTGAAATGGTTTATCTATGTATTCATTCAATACCCTCAAGAACTTCTTCTTGTTAAGAGTTCTATTAGTCTCTTTCTCTGTTAGATATGTTTCTGTATCTATACAGAATGCTACCTTCTGTAGCTTGTTAATAGCATCATAGGCTAATGGTTTATCATGCTTACAGAACTTCTTACCTAATAGAATGTTCTTTCTTTCATACAAATATCCTCCATTAGTGTGAGAGGACCAATCCAAAGGAACTACCTGCATAGGTGGTAAGTATTGAAGTTTATCTAACTTCTGTTTAGTTACCTTTGATAGTACAAAGTTAGGTATCACGTACCATGTACCATCCTCAGTTCCTTTAACTAGATCATACAAGCCCGATATCTTACAGAGCTTCAGTAAGGATACTCCCCATTCAAAAGCTTCTATAGCATCATTCTTACCCGCTACATGACCTAATTGGGTAGCAATAGCTTGTATAGGTTTAGCTGCTTTATCTTTAAGAATGAAAGAGAATAGCCCCACGTACATAGAAGCTTCATCTGCACAGCCTAGTTCTTTGATAGCATCTGTAATGATACATCCCATCTCGTGAGATACTTTACCTTTGATAGAATCCAGAATGATATCATCAGTAGCTCTGTTGCTCCATGTAGCTTCAAGCTCGTATTGGTCTGCATACATGATCTATCTCCCGTACACGCATAAAAGCCCCTGAGACACTCTCAGAGGCATTTGAATTGATTTCCTATACCATTACCTACCAAGGAGCTTTAAGTGTCTCTGAGAGCTTCCTCTAACTCCTTATCCTTTCTCCGTTCATACAGGTAATCCCCATAGTCAGCTAGATGATCCTCATATTTCTCATGTATCTCATTCTCTGTTAGTTCTCCCAGTTCACTTTCATGGTTAAAGAACCATTTGTTAAAGTTATTACTCATACCGGTTCTCCTTTATCTAACCTATGTAAAGTATCCATCTACCATCTATATCTTTTCTATAGATCTTTGTGCCTGTAGGTATCTCTACTGGTTGATGTTTGTTATCACTAGAATGTCTAGCTATAGATTGACCTATAAGTACAGTACCCATAGGCAATAGAATCTTTACTATACTCAGATTGCTTAGGGTACTGTAGTAAAATAGGTTTAACATTTACCAACTCCTATGGTTCTCATGGATTGTTTCCCATCCATCATATTCATAGATATGCCAATTCATTCCTACATCATCAGGTATCTCTTTGATAGTCAAAACAGAAACACCTACACTACTACCTAACCCTTTCATATCTTCTATTATCTTAACTAAGATAGGATTAGATCTAAACAAAGGGCAATCATTGTCAATAGGTATATCTACCTCTTGAGATGTAAGCAACTCTATTGCTTTCTTACTAAGTTGAAACCCACCATAGTTACTATTAACTACTACTTTCATAATGATCTCCTAATTAACTAGTTCACTTAATAACAATGCACAGATAGCATCTTTCTCACCATGGGATGGAATCATACTACGCATAAAGCTTTTCAAATACATAGTAGCATTTGCTTTAAATTGAATAGATATATCTTCTTTAAAATCTAAGGTACCTCCATCAAAGAATAGTGTACTAAATAGTTTATTATACTTAGTATGGTTATTGTAAAATCCTCTACTAATAGCTTCATTTAATAGCTTAGGATCAGTAGGCATAGTTACACTTAATTCGTTAAAGGTATACTTTGTAATATCCATAAGTACCTCCACTATCTTCTATAAAGTTGTATAGGTAAGGGCTATTAACCCTTACCTATAACTAACTAGTTAACTGTATAATCTGGGTACAGCATAGTTAGAAGATCTACTCTAACCTCTTCTTCTGTTAACCAAGGTTCATACGGTTCAGCAAAGTCCTTAACAGTTAATGCAGGATCTTCCTCAAACAAGGTATCAAAATCTTTATCTAACATGACATCTCCCTAGAACAAGTTAATAAGCTCATCAACACTGATAGCTCTGACAATACTTATATGAGCTTGCTCAAGGATCTGAGGGATATCCTCTTCTGTTAGATCTAAAGATGCATCACCAGCAGTAATGAAGCCAAGGAACTTAATCTCTTCCTTTGCCTTAAACATCACCTTCAAGGATCTACCCTCTGTTTCAGCAAGGTACATATTTTCATTGTTAAACAAGGCTACTACCTTCTTAACAGTTAACTTACCCACCAAGTAAGATGCCACTTCATAATGGCACTCAGAGTTACCAAGAACATACTTCTCTTTAGGAGCAGAAGCTTTGTTACCAGTGGTAGTAGAACTAGTATTTGTACGATTACGATTTAGCATGGTTGATCTCCTAATGTAGTTTATGGTTTAGAGTATCCAAACCAATTATACTGAAGCTACTCTTGATGGATTAACCTGATCCTGTACAATGTGATACCATCCAACAGGTACCCCATTCTTAGTAGCACAGGCAATATCATAAGCATCAATGGATGCAATCTCTGCTTGCATATCCATAGTCTGAGCATAGGACATACCAGTACTGAAATACTCATTGGTATTAGCTAACTCTAAACGAGTTAACTTCATAGCTTCGTTAACAGCTGCTCCAAGAGTGTCAAATGTACCATAGCTGTGACACAGTTGATCCCACACTTCATACTTAACTATAACAGCATATACACCCACAGATGCTGGACCTTTGTTATGCTTGTTAATAGGCATCTCAATAGCAAAGTGAGACCAGTCATGCATGTTAGCTGGTAAGGTATTCATTGTTAAATCCTCTATATATTGCTAAAAGAATCTACCAATTATCAGAGCTAAAGCTCTGATAAAGGGTAGGTATTGGTTGATTAAGCAGCACCAGTGAACTCATCATAGGTCATGTTACCTTGAAGCTCTGCTACTACCTCAGGAGCCCTAAACCCATTGTCTATAGAACCAGATACAAATATCCTCCAATAGCAGCCTTATCAGTGAAGCGTTTAGCAAGAGCTGTATACATATTAGCTCTAGCAGTTAGATTGCTACTGATAACAAGCAACACTTCTTTACCTGTACCACCAGCAAATAAAGCTGCCAGTTCTTCTTCTGAAGAACATATTGCTTCACTAAGTAACTTTACTTCTTGGTTAGAAATATGCATTGTTAAACTCCTTACTATAGCTAAGAATAGCTATAGATAGTTGATGCTGATTAGTGGAATTTGAGGATGAGTCGGGTTCAGTATTGAACAGGACATGTTTAAATAATTTATAACACTTATAAACTTACTTAGATGCTTATAAACATCCCTACCGCTGAAAGCGGACTATCAGTTTGTGTAGGTGTTGGAAGGATCTTTTGAACTATCTATGTGTGTATGTGTGTAAAAAAGAAGGAGTATCCAATGATCTGGATACCCCTGATGCTCTAGGAGAGGTTGTACTTCTTACGCATGAGAGCTACCTCTGCTTTCTGAGGTGCTGTAAGCTTCTCTGTTCGATCTGAACGGTTGATGGCTAGGTCTACTACCTGTTCGTCTAGCATGTCGTCAGTGGTGATTGAGGCCATGATGGCTAGGTTGCTGACTGTATGGATGATCTCATCGGTTACGAGGAGAGCACCTTTGATGGTATTACCTGTTACTTTGAATAGTTGCATGATGTATCCTTTAGTTAGATGGACATTATTATCCCTACTGCTGAAAGCAGTTGTGTAAAGATCGTTTAGTATATTGACCGGGGGGTAGGTCTTCGGAGTGAGGTGTCCAGGTAGTTAGTACTGAAGCCATACCTAGAATTAATTTATTTACAATGAAATATTAGCTTTTGCTTATATAGCTAAGTAGTACTGAGTTGATACCTAGAATAAATATCTTCTTTAAGATTTTCCTAGCTACACCTATAGGTAAAATATAAATTCCCCTACGGAAATCCTATCTGACTTGGTACCTAGAATGTACTTTCTCTATAGGATTTTTTAGCTCAATTATATGGTTTATTAGCATTCTCTAATATACTATACGCTGGAAGGGTTTATTCTGTTTAGTGACTACTAGCACAGAAAAAAGTTAGTATTCAGTATGGGCTCTATCAGGTATAAAAAATTATTAGAAATTCTGTACACGGAATTTGTGGGATTATTATTGACAGAGAATAGTTAACTATGTATATATGTATGTAACAACACCCCTCAAGCCTCTGGTAGTCCTTGAAAGAATAGGTTCACGCTCACACCGAGGGGTTACTCAATCTCTAGTAATAGAGATTATGGCAGGTGAACTAGGGCATTCCGACACCTAGTATTCTATAGAGTACTTTGGCCCTAGCACCTGCTATTCATTTAGATCAAAAGATAGATATGTTTATTGATTTATTCATAGCAGAAGGAACACTTATTATTGGTTTAACAATAGTGAAATTGTTGGTAATGGTATGGAGAATCTTACACTGTAACCCTGATGATTATGAGCGAAATAGAAGAATGGCTTTCAGGGGCGAACGAATACCAGATCAATATATACATGATATTTTGAGTAAGAGAGTATAGTAACGGGTGTAGGTTTAGGCCACTTCCCTGGGACAAAAGAAGACGGTTCAAATCCTCTCACCTGATCATTCATTTAGATCAATCATAAGGAACTATCATGAACAAGGCAGAACTAATTAAGTATGTACAGGGTGCTACTAATCTTACTGGTGCTAATGCTGCAGATGCTGTTAATGCAATTGTAGAGGGAATGGCTGTTACTTTGAGTACTGGAGCGGATGTAACTTTACAGGGGTTTGGTACTTTTACTGTTAAAGCTAGAGCAGCTAGAACAGGTAGAAATCCTCGTACAGGAGAGGCTATTGATATTCCTGCCAGTAAAATAGTGAAGTTTAAAGCAGGTAAACATTTGAAGGATATGGTTAAATAGACTATGAAATCATTAGGTAATACTGATATTAATGGTACACGAAAAAATGTATCAGATGTTCAGGTTTTTGGTAACGGTGATACTTTCAGATTGTTGTGTAAAGCCAGCTCAGTAAAAGAAGGTTGGATGAAATCTACTAAGATTATGGATGTTATGGGTGGGTGTGTTGTACAAGTCACTACCCAACAAACAAATCCAGATGGTTCTTTTGTGGTAGCTGAGGCTCTGACTTACGTACCCTCTTGTAGTTTTGAATTTTTGCAAGAGGTATATGGAACAGAAGATACTGTTAAGTAGAAGAGGTAGTGTACCTATAGCTTAACGGTAAAGCAGACCGCTCATAACGGTCTAGATGTTAGTTCGATTCTAGCTAGGTATACCAATTCATTTAGATCAATAAGGTATTTCTATGAACATGGATGAAGTAGAGAATAGGTTTAAATATCATTCCCCTAAAGGGAATCAATCTGAACGGTATGAGGAACTACGTTCCTTCGCTTTGACTATGGCTCAATTGATAGATAGTCATTGTCCTGATAGCAGGGAGAAAAGTATTGCTTTCACTAAATTGGATGAAGTAATCATGTTTGCTAATGCAGCAATTGCTAGGAACGAATAGACATGAAAGTATTTCTAGGAGGTACATGTAATGAGAGTACATGGAGAGAAACTCTTATTAGTATGTTGTCTACAGAGGTAAATTGGTATGATCCAGTGGTCCCCGATTGGGCTCCAGAGTGTATGGCAGATGAGTTAAGAGAGCGAGCTACAAGTGATATTTGTCTATACGTAATAACCCCCAAAATGGCTGGCACATACGCTATTGCAGAAGTAGTAGATGATAGTAACAAACGTCCTACTAAAACTGTATTTGTAGTATTAGAAAAAGATGGTGATTTCCAATTCACTGTTTCTCAGAAAAAGAGTCTTATGCAAGTATCTCAGATGGTAGGAGGTAATGGTGCTAAATCATTCTTCTCTTTAGAAGCTGTTGCTGTCTATTTAAATGGCATCTAGTATGCAGCTAACTAACCTACCTGATGTAGATACTGATCTAGAAACTACAGATATTCTTACCAAAGAGATGTTATCAGGAGCTATACCTGATAAGAAGTTCAGGAAGTATATCACTAATGATATAGTTGATTTAGTTAACTCTGAAGCTGACTCAGAGCTTAGAAGAGTATTCAGAGATAACGTACTTACATATAGTTCGGTACTATCTATAGGTAAGTATTCTTTGGTTGCTTATGTGAATGCAGTTAAATTTGTTTCCCTTAGATTGATGGGGGATAAATCCTCTGTTGCATATAGTAAGGTATTCCCTGATAGATATCAGAATTTAATAGATAATGGATCTACTTCTTCTCAGATAGCTAGCTTTGCAGACAATTATGGTAAGAATGGTTTAATTACCAAGATCATGGGACAGACCTTGGTACCTACTCATATTCTTAATGCAGGGATATATCAGGAAGCTATCAATACACAGGCTTCCCTTATGCGAGATGATAGTGTCTCCCCTATGGTTCGTCAGAAGGCTGCTGAGAGCCTCATGAACGGATTGACTGCTCCTGTAGCTGCCAAGATAGAGCTAGATATCAATTACAACAATGACATCGTAGATGATTTGAGAGCTACTACTAGGGCTTTAGCTCAACAGCAAATGGCATTGATTAAGAGTGGTACTGCAAATGCCAAGGATATAGCTCACAGTGAGATACTTGCAGTGAAGACTGAGTATGTAGAGGTGGACGATGAGTGAAACTATATTAGAGCTTATTTGTAAATATTGTTTAAATGGTAAGATTACTGATGAGCGTCCTGACAAAGTATTCTGTGCTATTGATCGAGAGTACCTAAAACCCACTGATACCTGCTTTGATATAGTTCCTGTAGATGTAGGGTATGGCTGAGAGCTGCCAGGACTGCATTTGGTGGTATGGGGTTGCTGATGGGTACCAAGGGTACTGTAATGAGCACACAGGAGCATACACGCTCCTTATTGGTAGACATGAGAGCTGTGTGAATGTATTATTGAGAGAGTTACCTGATATATTTAGTTCAGGACGGTAATTAACTTGTGATGTAGTTAATCACTTTTTCTTCTTATTTATAGGAAATTGTTATCATGTCTAAGAATAATATTTCACTTGCTGATGAATTGTACTCTGGTAAAGGACGGTATGCTCCATTGTTTGGGGTCAATGGTAGAGTAGGTGCACCTATGACTCCTACCACCAAAGTGTCTATGGGAGCTCCTGATGCTGATGATGCGAATGGATTTGTAGTATCTCAAGATCTTACTTCTCTTGGTGTGTTCTCTTCTAGTGTTACTGTAGCAGTAGCTCTGGCTGCTGGAGCTTTGGCTGGTGTATGTGATGTATCTCGTAATGTAGTAGCTGCATGGACAGGTACAGCAGTAATTACCATTACAGGTACTGATGTTTATGATGAAGTTATGTCTGAGGCTAGTGCTAGTGGTACTAGTTTGACGGGTAAGAAAGCATTTAAAACTGTCAATAATATTACAGTATCTGGAGATGTTACTAGTCTTACTGTAGGTACAGGAGATGTGTTAGGCATACCTTACTTCCTTACCAGTGAGCAGGATGTTCTGGCATTCTATGCAGATACTACTGAAGAAAAGTTAGCAGCTACATTTGTAGCAGGGGTTACTACTGTAGCCACTACTACCACTGGAGATATCCGAGGAACTGTATCTCCAAATACAGGTCCAGATGGCAGTGTTACCAATGTACTGTGGATGCATATACAGGGTCCAGGTACCAAAGAAGGGCTAGTAGGCGTTACACAAGCATAGAGATATATGGGTAGGTCTGTTATGGACCTACCCTATACGAGGATCATATGGCTTTAGTTAAAAAGACAGTAGATGAATGGTTGAATAGTATTGACTACACTACAGATCCTAGCTATGTCCCCAGTGAGTTTGCTCTTGAGTTTGTATCCTTCATCAAGCTAGTTAATGCAGAAGATGGCGGAGAGGAGCATAAGACTCCTGTGATTCATTATCACATGCTAGATACTATTGCAGGTAAGAAAGAGAATATTGCTAACCTTTGCTCTAGGGGGTTAGCTAAGACCACCATCATGGCAGAGTATCTCATACTGTATATTGCCGTGTATGGAGGTATCCCTGGATTTGGTGATGTAGACTATGCACTGTATGTCTCAGATAGTATTGAGAATGGTGTAAAGAAGATGAGACTTAGGCTTGAGAGAAGATGTGAGAATAGTGCATTTCTAAAGAAATATATCACTACTACTAGGTTTACAGATATCAGATGGTACTTCAAAAATGCTCAGAATAAAGAATTCGTAGTTACTGGACACGGTAGTAAAACGGGAGTGAGAGGTACAGTAGAGCTAAATACTAGACCTCAGTTAGCTATCCTTGATGATCTTATTAGTGATGATGATGCTAGATCCCCTACCATTATTGAGAGTGTAGAGAATACAGTATACAAAGCTATTGATTACGCACTACACCCAAACAAAAGGAAAGTGATCTGGTCAGGTACGCCTTTTAATGCTAAGGATCCTTTGTATAAGGCTGTTGAATCAGGAGTATGGTATGTCAATGTATATCCAGTGTGTGAGACTTTCCCGTGCAATAGAGAAGATTTTAAGGGAGCTTGGGAAGATAGATTCAACTATGATTATGTCAATAATCAATACAAGAAAGCCAAAGGAGCTGGTAAGTTAGATGCATTTAATCAAGAGCTTATGCTTAGGATTATGTCTGAAGAAGAAAGACTTGTAGAAGACTCTGATCTAATATGGTATAAGCGAAGCACTGTCCTTAGAAATAAGGGAGCATACAATTTCTATATCACTACTGACTTTGCTACTAGTGATAAAGAACATGCTGATTTCAGTGTAGCTAATGTATGGGCTTATAACAATAACGGTGACTGGTTATGGGTAGATGGCTTTTGTAAGCAGCAACTCATGGATGCATCTATAGATGGTTTATTCAGATTAGTTCAAGAGTACAGACCACAGGAAGTAGGTATTGAAACCACTGGT
>Ga0307989_1001444_pt1 | contig 12722 bp, 10 predicted proteins | sample EllFjometagen185_FD_203164 | JGI IMG/M metagenome (GOLD analysis project Ga0307989, IMG submission 203164) | Marine microbial communities from Ellis Fjord, Antarctic Ocean - #185 | ecosystem: Environmental > Aquatic > Marine > Unclassified | place: Southern Ocean | collected 2014-10-08 | reverse complement strand
TGCGGGATTGATCACTTATTTGCTCCTTGCTATATATTGCTATCAAGAGCATGGCGAGAAGGTCAGTATTAAGCGGGTTAGAGAGTTGAGTTATCAAATCCGCAACGAATCGAGAGACACCAACCCAAAGAAAAGCAAGAAACTTAAAGCAAAAAAAAAGCGAAAACGTTGTGCAAAAACCTAACCGGACATTACTGATCCAAAGTACCTAATAGTCCATTTATCCGTCCCTTACTTTCTTTTAATATAAACACCGTAACTTTTATTTTTGATAAAATGTGCTTTCTTTAATTGATGAACCAGTGCATAGATTTTTTTTCTTTCCAAACCGGTTTTCTGTTCAATTTTCGTGGTATTAACGCCATTTTTTGATTTCAGTATCACTTGCTTAACCAAATCAATAGGGAGGAGATCCTTCTTTTTAGGCAGTGATCGTTTTGATGTTTTTTTAATTTGACCTTTAGTCTTAACTGTCGAGGATTTTACTGATTGGATTTTTGGTACTTTTTTCAGCTTAAGTGCTTTTGCTATTATTTTTTTCGGAGACTTTACTTTTGCTTTCCCCGTAACGGATTTAGCAGCTTTAGGTAAATCCGGGACAGTGTTTTTCGCTGCCTTACCTTTGGATGTTTCCGCCAAATCAATACCGAACAAATCGGACAAATCTGTATCATCCAGCACTTTTTGACTTTTCTTTTTAGATTGATTAAGTAATTTGCTGGTTTTGGCACTGACTGCCTGACTGATCAGGTCCTCGATGTTGACGTTTCGTAACTTGAAAAATAGTTCTGGATCTTCATCTAATCTGGCACCAATACCGTAAAGTGTGGCGGCCACATGTTTACACATACTGGCCCAATCCGGACAGCTACAGTTGAAGGAAATCTCTTGGGGTGAAGGAAATAAGCCCTCTCCTTTGGCCGTAAAGATTTCCTGCAGATCTTTGGGGAATTTTCCAGCCAGTAATTCTTGCAAGGAGTCCAGCTGTCCTTCACATTTTTTTCTAATGCGCATCCAGTTTTTTTTGGGAAGATCTTTGATATGGATCTCAACTATGTATGGCTGGCTGCGACCTCCGGCCACCATCGCTCTGATGCGGTTGGATTCAACTTGAAGATCCAGTACCGATCCATGCCTGACATAACTCCGTCCTCGCCCGATGCGATTGCTATAATCTGCATATTTTTCCAGATTTTTGTTCCAGGATTTCCCCCACCACGTACTTGCTAAAGTATTACCTTCGATGATAACCGGCTTAATTTTTGGATTTTTCTTTTTAAGCTGTTTTAATTTCTTATAGGCTTTGGCTTTTCTTTCCGCTACTGACACATAGGGCGCGTAATAGTTATCATAACTCATGGTCGTTTTTATATTAAGGATTATTAAAGCTTTAAGGAAAATGCTTCCAAAAGTTCTTTGTTGCTCAATTCAGTCATCCAACCTTGATTGGAATCGGCGATGACGGTTTCAGAAAGTTCCATTTTTTCTTCTAACATATGATCGATTTTTTCTTCAATGGTACCCTTGGTAATAAATTTATGTACGACAACATTTTTCTTTTGTCCAATTCGAAAAGCCCGATCAGTCGCCTGGTTTTCCACTGCAGGATTCCACCAACGGTCAAAATGAATAACATGATTGGCTTCGGTTAAATTCAACCCTACACCACCAGCCTTTAACGAAAGAACCAGAAAGGGTGTATATGTTTTGGCCTGGAATTGATCGATAAGGATCTTGCGTTTTTTCACCGGTGTGCTTCCATGTAGTACCAGTCCCTGCTGCTGAAAAATATCGGCTAAGAAAGCAGCCAGGGGTTCGGTCATCTCTTTAAACTGGGTAAATACCAGAACACGTTCTCTTTTTTCGTAAATCGTTTCGCAAATCTCCCTTAATCGCTCAAATTTACCACTGTGTTTCGGATTAAAATCACCGGTACCCAAGTATTGGTCCGGATGATTGCATAACTGTTTGAATTTTGTCAGTGCGGACAAGATTATCCCTTTACGTTGAATGCCTTCCGTCTTTTGTACGGTGTCCTTGATTTCCTTAAGGATTTGGGAATACAGGACCAATTGTTTTTTTGACAAAGACGCCCAGGTTTTCATTTCGACCTTTTCCGGTAGATCAGAAATAATTGCACGATTCGTTTTCATCCGTCTCAGGATAAACGGTTGAATCACTTGTCTTAATCGGGTGTAGCCTTCTGGATTTTCTTTGAGTCGTTTGACCATCTGTCCGAATTCCTTGGCGTTCCCCAACAATCCGGGATTTAAAAAATCGAATAAGGACCAAAGATCTCCCAAGCGATTTTCAATCGGAGTACCGGTCATGGCAATCCTGTGATTTGCTTTCAATAATTTAACCGCTTTGGTCTGCTGGCTGCCCGGATTTTTAATCGCCTGGGCTTCGTCTAATACGACTAATTTCCAGGAGTAATCCTTAATCCAATCCGTTTTTTTCACTAAACCGTATGTGGTGATTACCAAATCGTAAGTATCAATTTCGCTTGACTTTTTCCCTGCCTGTTCCTTGGACCGATCGCCGCTGGCATGGGCGATATGGTACTCCAAGTCAGGTGCAAAACGATCGATTTCACTGCTCCAGTTTGCAATTAAGGAAGCAGGTAATACCAGGAGGGATGCTTTATTAGGGTTTGTATGGTTTTTATTGGCTTCTTTTTGACTCACAAGAAATGCAAGTAGTTGCACCGTTTTCCCTAAACCCATATCATCAGCCAAACAAGCACCCATTTGAATCTGATTTAAGAACCCCAACCAATTGAGTCCGAATTGCTGGTACTTTCTCAACTTAGCTTTAAATGAACAACTAATTTTTATCTTAGTAATGGTGGAGGGTTGCCTTAGTTGGTCAAATACCTGCTTTAACCAGTCGCCATGGGTGATGGAAATTTCGGCGGTGGAATCAGGTCCGGATGTTAACTTCAGAGGATTTAACTGTAAACGCAGCGCTTCCGACAAGGTTAAACCTTCATCTGCTATTAAAGATTGAGCTTGTTGGTAAGCGGCCAGTGTCTCTTCAAGTTTTTCCCGATCTACCGTGACCCATTTGTTTTTAATAAAAGCCAATCCTTCCGATTGGTTTAATAACTGCCGCGCTTCTTCTTCTGTAATTTTAGTATCCCCCACCATCAATTCCGGCTCGAAATCAAGCAAAGCCCCCAATCCCACATGCGAGGGTGTTTTGCCACCAATGTTAATGTTAACCCCTAAACTGGCGTTTTTCCCTTTCCACCAATTAGGAATTCGACAAAGGATACCAGCATCCTCATAAACAGGAACTTCCTGAAGAAAAGTAAATGCCTCTTGAGCTGACCATGCCAGGGGATAAAAGATTTCTCCCGAATCGATGATTTCGGTGATCATTTGACTTTGTTTGGCAGCGGTATAAACGGTCGTTAATAATTCCAGTAGTTTTTCCTGATCTTCGCCATATTCCTGAAGGGCATATTTTAAGGGCATATGTTTGGACTCACCTTTTTGATTCAGACCGGTTGAATAGGTAGCCAGAAAGGCGAAAGGATCATCGCTTTTTTTATTTTCAACCAGGTGAAAAAATACTCTGCCGATTAAATGGGTGGTAGGGCTGAATTCATGAATAAACGCTTCTACCGTCCCCTCGTATTTTTTAATACCGTGTTTAAAACTTTTTTCAACTTGATTCCAAACTAAAGTAATCAAATCTTCATTTAGATATTCCGAACCAATGCTCAGTGGTGCTTTTTCCAAAAATTCTTCCGGATACAGTTCATCCCGCTGAATTTGAATCTGATGCCGGATTTGCTCTAAATCAGGTGTTTGGATTATCGTCTTGGTGCAAGATTCAATTACTGTCCGCCAGAATCCCAAAGAAGGTGACAATATGACTTGAGAATCACAAAAACCAAGGATGAGTAGCCAGTTTTCCGGGTGGTGTTGATAATGGTAGAATATTTCCTTTTGAAGTGCCTGAGTACTTTTGTTTATTTTGCCAGTACTATCACTCCAGTCCAATTGCAGCTCGCCACTGGGTAAGATGATCACATTTAATTCTTGATTTGGCATGGCTAGACACAACATGAAAAATATTTAAATCCAAAATACCTTGTTTATATTAAAAAAAAACAAACTAACAAACCACCGTCAAATTGGCTATTTGAATATAAAATCCCAAAGTTTAAACGATTATCAAATCTGACTGATAGATGTTACTAAAAAGCCGTCCCCAAAGGCGACGGTATTGATTCAACTCCAGAGCGGTATTTCTGGTCCTGCGAAGATATAGTACTCTGGATGGATTTAATTGGATTTGAAGCAGGGCAAAAAGATGCCACTTCATCCGATGGCATCTTCAATTTCAAGAGGATGGTGTTGCTTTTCAAATACTATACAGCTTGTATTAATATAGATATGGCGATCGGTGCCATAATCCAAAGTGAAGCTTTTAGTCGACCAAGCCATTTTTCTGACAACGTCACTTCTACCTGATAACGCCCACCGATTATTGATGCTGATGAATCTTCAGGAGACAATAAGTATGCAAGCAGATTTTTTAAGTTCTTTTCTTTAGTGGCCATTTTTTCTCTCTTTTTTTTGGAAGCAATTTTCAAAAATAACCTAATAAATCATTTTTGATAAAATGCTTACTTAGTTAGCTATATTGTAATTAGCTTTTCTGAAAACGGGTGGTTATAACTGTTTACTTTAAGTTAAATATATTCTATAGGAATCAATATGAATAAGTAAAATTAATTTATCTTAACTTTAGATTAAGTATGGCTAATGCTTCCGGATTTCAATCGTCTTAAAATATTCTATTTCATCTATGCCACTAAAAGTGTTGCTGCTGCGGCTAAAGAGCTTCATATCACTCAATCAGCAGTTAGTCAGCATTTGGGAAAGTTAGAAATCGAATTAAAGATTCCACTTTTCACCAGATTGCATAAAAAAATGATTCCAACAACAGCGGGGGACAGGCTTTTTAAAATCATACAACCCTTTGTTAGAGATTTATCTTTAGGCTTACAAAATATTCAACAGGAACAGGAGTCACCAAGAGGTTTGCTTAAAGTTGGCGCACCCGTTGAATTGGGAAAAGCATTTTTCCTGGGCGTTTTTGCTTCATTTCGGGATCTTTATCCGGATGTCATGTTTCATTTACAACTGGGTGAATCAGAAACGCTTTTACCATTGGTTAAAGAGGGAAAACTGGATTTTGCTTTCGCAGATATGTTGTCTTTAAAAGGAAATCCCATAGGAGAATATGGTCCTTTTGGAATCGAACAAATACTGGAAGAAGAGGTTGTTTTAGCTTGCTCAAAAAATTATTTTGACGCTTTTATCTCTGAAAAAAGAAGTTATAAAGAATTGTTAAAACTGGACTACATCGCTTATACACCGTCAGCTATTGTTTTAAAAGCCTGGTTTAAGCACCACTATCATAAAATACCACATCAATTAAAAATGGCTTTGACTGTTGATAGCCACCAGGCAATCGTGGCCGGTATCATTCAAAATATGGGATTGGGAATAGTGGCATCTCACTTTGTCTGGGAACTCATTCAAAATGGAGAGATTATTTGTATCAATAGCGATCAAGCAAAAATGATTAACCGCATATCACTCGTTCAACTGCTTAATAAAAAGCCAACGCTCACAGAAAAAAAGTTTATCTCACATTGTAAACTACAAATTCAACAGACCAGGATGTTTCAGAAAACAGGCACTGGGAAACCTTCCTGAACTCGCCCGAGTTGCGCTCTGCTCAAAATTCGGTCTATAATAGAAAACACATCTTATACGATCAGTAATCACCGATGGTATAAATACCCGACCATAATGGCCCCGATGAAAGCAAAAAAAACGCTAGTTTTCATCAAGCACATTGTCTCGAATTCTGTTGACTGGAATCTGAGCAGCAGGTCTTATAACGGTATAGATTACAAAAACTTAATTACGGAGGTAAGTAGTGCTAAAGCTTGGTGACACAAATCATTTACAAATTATAAAAGAGGTCGATTTTGGATATTATCTGGATGGTGACGAGGAAGGAGAAATTCTGTTACCCAATAATCAAACCCAGAAATCATATTTAATTGATGAATGGATTGACGTCTTTATCTATCTGGACTCTGAAGATCGCTTGGTGGCTACAACTAAAACACCACTGGGCAAGGTTAATCAATTTTCTTTTCTAAAAGTAGCACAAGTGAACCCCGTGGGCGCTTTTTTAGACTGGGGGCTCTCTAAAGATGTACTGGTACCATTCCATGAACAGAAAAAACCGATGGAAGCGGATAAATCCTATTTGGTCTATATTTATCTGGATACCAAAAGTAATCGGATCACAGCATCATCTAGGTTTGATCGGTTCCTGGACTATTACAATGACCTTTTTGAAGAAGGGCAAAAAGTAGAAATTATCGTCCAATCTCAAACAGATCTGGGGTATAAGTGTATTATAAATCATACCCATTGGGGAATACTATATGAAAACGAAGTTTTTCAGCGACTAAAGATCGGCCAACACTTAGAAAGTTATATTAAAAAAATCAGAGAAGATGGCAGAATCGATCTTTGTCTTCATCAAGCAGGATATGGTAAGATTGATGGCATCTCGGAAAAAATTATGGCGAAATTGACATCCTGTGATGGGTTTATCAATGTCAGTGATAAAAGTGATCCGGAAACCATCTATCAAGTGTTTGGTATCAGTAAAAAAGCTTATAAAAAAGCAATCGGGGCACTTTATAAAAAAAGAATGATCACACTGGAAAATGGAGGTGTGCGATTAGTTGAGTAACCCCTGACCACACCTCAATCGAGCCAAATATTTATTTAGCCCTATTACCACTTTTAAATTTTTCCAAAGAATTTTTCAGCTCATCCAAAGTCACCTTTATTGCTTTTACTTCTTCGTTGGTTGAATGAGTTGTTTCAACCACGAGATCAAATTGAGTGAGCAGTTTGGTCACTTTCCAGAACCAAAACCAAAAACGCCTGATGTAAAAAACGACTACTAATATGACAATCACAAAAATGGCAATATTTTGAAGCGGTGTAAAATCAAACATCTAACCCTCCTTTTATTATTGTTGATTATCGTATTTGATTAAAACCAGCATAAATACGTTTAAGGTACCCTTCATCGATACCTAAAGCTTACTAAGAGTTTACGGTAAGTAGCGTGAAAAAGCTATTTTTTTGTCGGACAACCAAGATCATCAAATATGAAGCTTTTTAACTGGCAGATCTTTGGAAAATGCGTCTGCCAGTTTGACTACAGCTAATATTAAATCACCACACCATTGATCCATTTAAAAGACAAAGTTTTCTTCCCAAATTTTACACAACTACCAGTGAATTTACAAAAGAAGCCTTATCCAGCAAGTTTCATGCTGCCTGAATCACCTTGTTTTCCCCTTCTACATCACCCGGTAAACCGATGGGTCTCCCCATAATATTTGAAGTTAAAACCACTCTGGAAAGTGACATCGGTTCTAACTTAGATTGAAATGCTTTGGAAGCAATGATAAGCATTGGGATCCCAACGGTTTAGCTTCAACCGGAAATTCTAATTTAAAAATGACCTTAAAATAAACAACCCCTCCGCAAGCAACGGGGTATCGGTTTGTCATCCAGGGCATTCCCCACTGAATTAGCGATAATTTGGCCAAGAACTATATCAACATTTTAATGGAAATCCGGGATGACAAAACGCCGCCAGCGGCGGGGCATCAGTATTATCTGTAAAATGACTGTGTGTCATTTCGAGCGCAGGGAGAAATCTTTTTTAAACCAGATCTCTCACATTCGTTCGAGATGACAGGTCGCCGCAAGCAGTGGGGCATTAAACCCAAAGTTGCGCAATAAATGAAATAAAAACCTGGTCACTGGTGTATTACTATTTAATCGTAAAGGTCACTGATGTTCATAAACAACTTTAATTTACAAATTATAATTGGGGAAAAATGAAAACTTTTTTAATCATGGTAGTTTTAGCTCTTTTCTTATCAGGATGTTGGCCTTATAGAAACCATATGCAACCGCAAAATGGCCAACGCATGCAGCAAAATTCGCAAATGGGATATGGGTCACAAATGCAATATTGAGTTCATATCAATCATTAAATTAAATGGAATAGCGATGGCAAATAAGCAGAAAAGGTCAACAGCCAAAGACTAACAAAAAACGGGCGTTCGATGATCGAAATTGTGGATGCCATGGATACACAGTTTAATTTAGATCCGATTGTGATTTCATTCACCCGAAGAGGGGTAAATCAAGCTTACCTCCAAGATATTGACTTAGGAGTTAAAATGAATATAAAAGATGGAAAAAAACTAGTATTGGTCGGAATTCACAAAAGGGGGCAATGGGGATTTAGATTTAAATCATCGTTAAATGGTCAAAAAGGTTTTGGTGTTGAAGACTTAAAAAAACAAAAAAAGAAGTCATATCAGGATTTGAAAACCAGCTAAACGCTGTGGCTATCTCCACATTCAAGGAGTTAGCCATTTTTCAGTTTTATGGTTCGTTTAAATTCCAGTCATAATCATACTCTATATCTCCCTCAAAATCTGTCAGCTGGTTTTTCAATTTTTGATTAGAAAATTTTAATAAATGTTTAATCAATCCTTGCTCAGAAGCACCAAAGTCAACACCATACCAGTTATAAATACTCGATACTTTTATTTCATCCTTATCTACAAAAGAAACACCCCGCTGGTGATTTATATAATCGATGGCCGCTTGATTAAGCAGCTGCTCACTATTGCCACCGGTAAACACTTCAGGCCTTAAATTCGGGCAACCGATGCTGGCACAGTTAACAGCATAATGAATGCGATTATCTTTCCAAATGGGTCGTAAAATTCGATGCTCCATATCATTCAAGGACAGTTTGCTACCTTCCACTTCTACTAATTTAGCATCCCAGGGACCATCACTAAACCATCCTGATGATATATCAATATCTCTGATGGACTTAATAGGATAATGATCCAGGATGGTTTTAACCGTCAAAGCATTATAAAAATTAATCCAGTAGGCTTTCTGCTCTTTTCGGTTAAAGGTACTGATTTTTAGTGATTGAAGATCATTAATATATTGATCCAATCGTTCTTTATCTAATTTAACAACTTTACGATATTGTAAGCGATTAACACCAGATGGATGATTGGTAACCAAATAATCAGCTAAGAATTTACTCAATATCTGGTGATTAATTGTTTCGGCGGATTCAGCATTATTTACTTCCCATTTTGGCCACAAATCTGGCTTTGGCGCTGAGTAAAGAACATTTGCCATCGTAATCAGGAAAATAACTAACCCAAAGTTCAAAATACCGATTTCGTTTTTGCGATTAAACACATTATTTCCCTCGATTTTAAATGTTTCATTTTATCCTCATTGGCTTTAAATTCAATCCTAAATAAAAGGCAAGCTCATCAAAGATTAGACCCATACTAAATTTTAATATGAATATGAATGATTAACAACTGCTATTTGACTCTAACCACAGTTAAATATTAACATCATTAATTCAATATGGTTTCAATCTCAGTATTAAACACATCAGCAGGATAAACACCTAACTTAAAACGCCAGGGAAGTAAGCTTTTTAATGAAAACCCTTTACTATTCGGTTTAGTTCTTAAATAAAACCTCAATTGATGAAGCCATAATGGAAAACAGTTTCTGTTTCTATACAGATTAGTTTTATGAAGGGTTAAGCGTCCCCCCCAATCAAGCGATATCCAATTTAATGATCAAATTTTAAATGCTTTTAATGTTTTTAACTGTAAATCCTGCGTCTGTTATCACTGCAGTAATCATTGCATCTTCGATACTTTGATCTGATTCAATAACAGCATTTTTGGCTTCCAGGTTTACTTCCGTAGATGAAACTCCGGTCAAGCCATTTAGTTTGTCAGTAACCGTTTTATGGCAGTGCATGCAGGACATGCCTTCAATTGAAATTTCTTTTTTCATTGATTCCTCTTTTATCAAAGGTTTCTGGCTTAATTGATTTTTAAATTGGTATTTAGGGACAAAGCGCTTAAGCCTTAACGCATTTGATACCACAGATACAGAACTCATAGCCATTGCAGCGGCAGCAAACATCGGATTTAGGGTTGGTCCTCCAAAAGCATATAAAATACCTGCTGCTACTGGTATTCCTGCGACATTATACCCAAAAGCCCAAAATAGATTTTGTTTAATATTTCTTAATGTGGCTTTACTAAGTTCAATAGCAGTCACAACCCCCACCAGGCTGTTTTTCATCAATACGATCTGGGCCGATTCCATGGCCACATCCGTTCCTGAACCGATGGCGATGCCAAGATCCGCTAAAGCCAAAGCCGGAGCATCATTGATGCCATCACCCACCATAGCCACTTTACCTTTTTTTTGCAGTGATTTTATTTTGTCAGCTTTCTGACTCGGTAAAACCTGGGCCACAACCTCATCAATCCCAACCTGTTTAGCAATCGCCTGGGCGGTCTTTTCATTATCACCAGTGAGCATTACCGTTTTGATTTGCATCTTTTGTAAATATGCAATGGCCTCAGCGCTATCCGGTTTAATCGTATCGGCTACTGAAATGATCCCCACCAGCTTATTATCCATGGTTAAATAATTGGGTGTCTGTCCTTCGGAAGAGAGTCGAATCGCTTCCGGATGTTCTTCAGATAACAGTTCCTTTTGTTGCATTAGTTTCAAATTACCAAAAGCAATCGAATACTGCCCAGCATTAGCTGTCAGGCCATGACCAGGTACCACTTCAAAATCCGTAACATCAAGTTCGGGCAAGTTTTTTTCTTTACCGGCCATGATATAGGCTGAAGCCAGTGCGTGTTCAGATTTTTTTTCAACAGCAGCAACAGTCATTAATATGTCATCTTTGGATACCTCAGCTAAAGCAATAATTTCAGTGACTTTTGGCTTTCCCTCAGTAATAGTACCGGTTTTATCAAATACCACCGTTTTAATACCAGCAGCAATTTCCAGCGGTTCACCACCTTTGATCAAAACACCCAGAGAAGCGCCTCTACCGGTACCAACCATAATGGCAGTCGGTGTTGCTAATCCCAATGCACAGGGGCAGGCAATCACCATAACAGAGATAAATATCATCAGTGTAAAAGAGATTGGCATACCCGCCAGGTACCATGATACTGCAGCGATGGTTGCCAGACCCATCACAATAGGGACAAAATACCCGGAAATAATGTCAGCCATTCTGGCAATGGGTGCTTTATTGCTCTGAGCGTCTTCCACAAGTTTAATAATTCTTGCCAAAGCCGTATCTTTTCCAATTTTGGTGGCACGATAATGGATAAATCCAAGTTGATTAACACTAGCGCCATAAACTTCATCACCGATGTTTTTGTCCACCGGCATGCTTTCACCCGTTAACATCGATTCATCAATAGACGTCGTCCCTTGACTCAATACACCATCAACAGCGATTTTTTCTCCGGACTTGGCGATTAAAACATCTCCCACTTCAACTTCATCGATGGAAATTACTTTTTCAGTATCCCCTTCGATTATCGTCGCCGTATTGGGCTGCAGGTTCATCAATTGTTTAATAGCCCCTGATGCCCTTCCTTTGCTAACTGCTTCCAGGTATTTCCCTACCATGATCAGGGTGACAATCACCCCTCCGGTTTCGTAATAGAGATTCATTGCCATTTCAGGGAAGCCGTTTAAAATAAGGTAGGTATTCCAAATACTATACCCTACAGCAAAGGAAGTACCCATAGCAATCAACGAATCCATGTTAGGATTCAACCGCCAAAAGGCTGTAAATCCCTTGGTATAAAAATTGATTCCTGCAATCATTATGGGAATTACCAGGACCAGTTGCAACAAAGCAAAGATCCCCGGATTACTGACAGGGTTCATTGTCGTGGGTAGTTTAATACCCACCATTTCTGCCATGGCCACAAAAACCAAAGGGATGGTGAATACAGCTGAAACAATTAGTTTTATTTTTTGGATTTTAAGGGCTTTGACATGGCGATCCGCCTGTTCATCTGCTTTATCGATACTATCAATATCGATGAGTTGATATCCGACTTTTTCAACAGCAGTTTTGATTTCACGTAGTTTTGCCAATCCTGGTGTGTAAGTAACAAACACCTTTTCAGTAGCTAAATTAACACTGGCTTTACTGACACCCTCCACATTTCCAATGGCCTTCTCAACACGGGAGACACAAGAAGCGCAGGTCATCCCACTAACCAGATATTTGACTGAGTTAAAAGCATCCGGAATTTTCACGCCATAACCGGCCTTAACAATATTTTCACTAATACTATCCAGGCTACTGATAGCATCGTCAAAAGATACCGTCAGTTTTTCGGTGGTTAAGTTAACACTGGCCTTTTTGACACCAAGTGTTTTTTGAGCTGCTTTTTCCACCCGAGCCGAACATGACGCACAAGTCATATCAGAAACGAGAACCGTTTTTATTTGAATGGTCATTGCTACCTTTTTAATATATTTTGGAACCTGGCTGGTACTTAATATTCATAATAAACACTAAATTCTTTTATCAATTAATCCCATAATTTCATCCAATTTGTTTTGAATATCCAATTCATTGCCTGACTTAATGGCACTTTTCAGGCAGCCCTGAACATGGTCTTTCAAAACGTTATGCTCCACTTTTTTTAAGGCCGAGCCTACTGCTTTTAACTGCGTTAAGATATCAAC
>Ga0307989_1001443_pt1 | contig 12739 bp, 10 predicted proteins | sample EllFjometagen185_FD_203164 | JGI IMG/M metagenome (GOLD analysis project Ga0307989, IMG submission 203164) | Marine microbial communities from Ellis Fjord, Antarctic Ocean - #185 | ecosystem: Environmental > Aquatic > Marine > Unclassified | place: Southern Ocean | collected 2014-10-08 | reverse complement strand
CATTCAACAAGCCGTGTAGTTATTTTGAAAACCTTCATGGAGCTTCGGTTGATGAAGATTTGGATCTTGATTAATTAGGTAAAAAAATGTCGGAAAAAAACACAAAACTTCGTAACCTAGGTTACGAAGTTTTTTTATTATTATATATATAATAAAACCTGCTAGGAGTGATAGAAATGAATGAGATATTCGGTAAATTGAAAAGCAATAATAAAAATAGTTCTAGTGTATCAAATAGAGTGATTTACTTAATACACAAATTAGCTGAAAATACTACTCTTGAAAAAGATGAACTTTTATATATTTTAGATAATATTACCAATGAAGAAATTAAACATTTATACAAGGCAGCCTATGACGTTAAGTATAAATACTATCAAAATAGAGTTTATTTAAGAGGGCTTATTGAAATATCTAATTATTGTAAGATGGGATGTAAGTACTGTGGAATTAATCGAGAAGCCAAAGGTGTTGAAAGATACCGCCTCACAATTGAAGAAATAGTTAATTGTTGTGTAATTGGATACGAACTTGGATATAAAACTTTTGTTATTCAAAGTGGAGAAGATGCTTATTATACAGATGAAATACTTATCGATATGTTACGTCTAATTAAAGAAAAGTATAGTGATGTTAGATTAACTTTGTCTTTAGGTGAAAGATCATATGAGTCATATGAAAAACTATATGATGCAGGAGCTGATAGGTACTTATTGAGACATGAGACTGCTTCAAGAAGATTATATGAACATGTTCATCCAAGTTTTATGAGTTTTGATAATAGAAGAAAATGTTTATCAAATTTAAAAGAGATAGGATATCAAACGGGTGCAGGGTTCATGGTAGGATTGCCTACTCAAACGAATGAAGACCTGGTTGATGATCTTATATATTTAAAAGAATTAAATCCAGAAATGATTGGAATTGGTCCTTATCTATGTCATGAAGATACCGAACTACAAGGAAATGATTCAGGTACACTTGAAGAAACTTTAGTCATGGTTGCTTTAACTAGATTAGTATTGCCAAAAGTTTTACTTCCGGCTACTACAGCACTAGGAACTCTAGATGTAATTGGAAGGGAAAAAGCTTTGAAAGCAGGAGCGAATGTAATGATGCCTAACATTAGTCCTACTGAGAATAGAGCTTTATATGAAATATATCAAAATAAGATTTGTGTAACTGACACGTCAGACAAATGTAGAAATTGTATAGAAACAAGAATCACTGGTGTAGGTCATAAAATAGATTTGGGTGTTGGTGACTATATTGACTTCGAGAGGAATGAAAACTAATGATAGATAAAAATTATATTAATAGTATTATAAAAGATGGTGAAAATCCTACGCATGAGGAAATACAAATCATTTTAGATAAAGCTAGTAAAAGAATTAAGTTAAGTCATTTAGAAATTTCTATGTTGATGAGTGCTCACGAGGAAACACAGGTAAAGGAAATATATAACATTGCTGGCAAAATAAAACAAGAAATATATGGGGAAAGAGTTGTTATGTTTGCGCCTTTATATATTTCTAATTATTGCGTAAATAATTGTAAGTATTGTGGGTTTAGAAGAGATAATAACTTCCCTAGAAAAAAGTTAAATCAAGAAGAAATTAAAGAACAAGCAATTCAATTAGAAAAACTAGGACATAAAAGATTAGCTCTAGAAGTAGGAGAATCTCCTAAAGAAACTCCGATTGAATATGTGCTTGAATCTATTAAAACTATTTATGATAACAGTTCTATTAGAAGAATAAATGTAAATGTAGCTGCGGCTTCAGTTGAAGATTTGAAAAAACTTCATGATATTGGAATTGGGACATATATATTATTTCAAGAAACTTACGATGTGGATGCCTTTAAAGAAATGCATCCAGCTAGTATAAAGGGAAATTACAATTATCACTTAAACTCATTTGACAGAGCTTTTGAAGCTGGAATTGAAGATGTTGGTGGTGGAGTCTTATTTGGACTTGCTGATTACAAATTTGAAGTATTATCTTTAATTATACATAATGAATATTTAGAAGAAAAATATGGATGTGGGTTCCACACTATTAGCGTTCCTAGATTAAAAAAAGCTGAAGGTATGAGTTTAGAAGATTATCCTCACATAGTTACAGATGAAGAATTTAAAAGAATTGTTACTGTTGTAAGACTTGCTGTACCATATGTAGGTATTATTTTAAGTACTAGAGAAACTAAAGAGATGAGAGAAGAATTAATTGATCATGGAGTTTCTCAAGTTAGTGCGGGTAGTAAAACTGATGTAGGTGGATATCACGATGAGATTGAAGAAGCAGCGCCTGACCAATTTGAGTTGTCTGATGAACGAAGTGTAATGGAAGTAACTAAAGGGTTGATTAAATCCGGCTATATTCCATCTTATTGTACTGCCTGTTACCGTAAAGGACGTACAGGGGATAGATTTATGAAACTAGCAAAAAGCGGTGAGATAGGCTTAATTTGCGAGCCTAACGCTATAATGACATTAACCGAATACATTATGGACTATGGAGATAAAGAAATGATGGCTCTTGGGCTTGAATTTGTTTATGAACATGCGGAGACAATTAAAAATCAAACTGTAAAAGGCAAATTAAAAGAAAACATTAAAAAGATAATTAATGGGGAAAGAGATTTGTTTTTCTAGAGGAGGAAATATAATGAGTATGAATACAACTCCAAGATCAGTAAGAACTAATATTGGGATTTTTGGTAAAAGGAATGTTGGTAAGTCCAAATTTATTAATGCTTTAACTAATCAGGAAATAAGTTTAGTTTCTGATTTTAAAGGGACTACTACAGATCCTGTATTTAAATCTATGGAAATATTACCTTTAGGCCCAGTTGTATTAATTGATACTGCAGGAATTGATGATGAGGATACTGAATTAGGTAAGTTGAGAGTTCAAAGAACCTATGATGTTATAAATAAAACCGACATTGGTATTATAATATTCGACATTAACGATGTGGAAGATTTTACCTATGAATATGAGTTAATTAAAGAATTTAAAAAAAGAGGAAAACCTTATTTGCTTGTTGCAAATAAGATTGATCTCCATAATGATGATTCATTCTTCAATACATATAAAAAGGATAACGTATATAAAGTTAGTGCTATCTTAAAAACAGGGATAGAGGAAATTAAAGAAGTAATTGGAACTACTCTAAAAATTGAAGAAGAAAAATTCAGAATAGTTGGGGATTTACTAGATCCATTAGATATTGTTGTTTTAGTAACTCCAATTGATACTGCGGCACCTAAAGGAAGACTTATTTTACCTCAGCAACAAACTATTAGAGATATACTTGAAAGCGACGCTATTAGTATTGTAGTCAAGGAATTTGAGCTTAAGGATGCGCTTAGTAAATTAAACACTAAACCTAAACTTGTTATTACTGATTCACAGGCATTTTTACAAGTATCTGCGGATACTCCAAAAGATATAATGTTAACCTCTTTTTCAATTTTATTCGCTAGAAACAAAGGTGATTTAGAGGAACTTGTTAGAGGTGCTAAAGCTATTGAAAGTTTAGAAGATGGAGATAGTGTTTTAATTAGTGAAGGTTGTACTCATCACAGACAAAGTGATGATATAGGCACTGTTAAAATACCAAGATGGTTAAAAGAACATACAGGTAAAGATTTTAATTTCAGATATAGTTCTGGATATTCATTCCCTAAAGATATGGATGGTGTAAAGTTAGTAATTCATTGCGGGGCTTGTATGCTGACTAAAACTGAAATGATGTATCGTATTGACGAAGTTAAAAATATGGGTATACCTATTGTAAATTACGGTGTTTTAATATCATATGTAAACGGAATATTTGAAAGAGCTTTAGAGCCTTTTCCTTCAATTAAAAAGATTTATGACGAAGTTTAAAAACCTTGTAATTTTAAGGTTTTTATTTTTGAAACAAATCTATAGTTTTTTTGTGATAGTAGTGATATAATATTTTACTGAAAACAGGGTGATATAAATGAAGAATAAAATAGACCTTACTACTGGTAATATACTAAGGAAGTTATTAATAGTAGCAATACCTACTTTGTTAACAAGCGTTGTACAAATGTCATACAACCTTACCGATATGTATTGGGTTGGAAGAATAGATTCTTTAACAATAAGTGGTACGAATGCAATAGCTGCAGTAGGGACAGCTGGTTACTATATGTGGTTTGGGTTTGGACTTATTTTATTAGTTAAAATGGGTACAAGTATAAAAATAAGTCAAGCTGCTGGCAGAGATGATATTGGGGAAGTAAAAAGAATTGGAAATAACGGGATAATACTCATGCTTGCTTTAGCATTTATTTATTCATTAATAGGATTCTTTGGTGCTGACGTCTATATGATACCTTTTAAAGACAAGTTAGATCCTCAAGTGATAATTGATTCAACTTCTTATTTAAAAGTAATTTCAATGTTTATTATTTCATTCTTTATGGTCAACCTTTTTAATGGGGTTTATGATGGACTAGGTAAAACGATTAACACTTTTGTAATTACAGCATCGGGGCTAATATTAAATATTGTTTTGGATCCGATATTTATTTTAGAAGAAATAGAAATATTTGGAAATATTTATAATGGACTTGGTATGGGTGTTACAGGTGCGGCTATCGCAACCGTAATTTCACAATCCTTTATCCTATTGATATATATAGTGCTCTATTCTACAAAATTTAGACCTTTTAGAATTAGAGTAGTTAAATACTATGACTGGAATAAAATTAAAGAGATCGCCAAAATTGGACTTCCAATAGGGATACAAAGCATGGTGTTCACCACAATAGCTATAATTATTGCTATAATGGTTGCGTCATATGGAGATAATGCAACAGCTATTCAAAGACTGGGTTCTCAAATAGAAGCATTGGCATGGATGGTTGCTTCTGGATTCCAAGTGGCCTTAGCTAGTTTTGTAGGACAAAACTATGGTGCAGGCAAAATGGACAGAGTAAAAGACGGATATATTGTTGCGCTTAAATTATTAATTCCTTATGGAATATTCATTAACATTATTATGTTTGTATTTGCAAAACAATTAATTGGATTATTTATTGAAGATGCTGAAGCCATACTAATCGGGAAGAGATACTTAGAAATATTAAGTGTTTCACAATTATTTATGATAATTGAGCTTGGTACAGCGGGAGCATTTAATGGACTTGGTAAAACTCGGATACCTTCAGCTGTAGGATTCTTTGGAAACCTTACAAGAATACCATTAGGGATTTTACTAGCTTTACCATTGGGGGTTTATGGTATTTGGTGGGCAGTTTCAATCTCAAGTATATTGAAAGGTATTGTTCTTACTGTTTGGTTCTTACTGTATTTAAGAAAGTTAAAGTTGTTCAAAACTTCTTCTTAGTTGAAAAAAAGATGTTGTTGTAATATAATATAGTCCGGAGTGATATATATGATAGATAGATTAAATAGAGTTAAAGATAGATATGATGAGATTAGTAATCTTTTAATGGATCCAGACGTATCTAGAAATATTAGTAGATTAACTGAATTATCAAAAGAACTCAAAGGGCTAGAACCTATTGTTTTACTTTTTGCTGATTATACTAGTAATTTAGATAGTATTGATGAACTAAAAGAAATGGCTCATGATAGTGATCCTGAAATAGTTGAAATGGCTAAGATGGAACTTGAAGAACTTAAACCTTCAATTCCTATCATTGAAGCTAAATTACACGTTCTATTAATACCTAAAGATCCTAATGATGAGAAAAATGTTCTTGTTGAAATTAGAGGAGCTGCCGGTGGTAGTGAAGCTAATATATTTGCAGGGGATTTATTTAGAATGTATACTAAGTATGCTGAAACTAAAAAGTGGACTATCGCAATTAGTAATTTAGAAGATAGTGGCGCTGGTGGATTCAGTAAAGTTGAGTTTAGTGTATCTGGTGATTCTGTGTTTGCTCAGTTGAAGTACGAATCAGGTGCTCACCGAGTACAAAGAGTTCCTTCAACTGAATCTCAAGGTAGAGTACATACAAGCACAGCTACTGTTTTAGTTCTTCCAGAAGCAGAAGATGTTGAAGTTGAATTAAACATGGGTGATGTTAGAATTGATACTTATAGATCTAGTGGAGCCGGCGGACAAAGTGTAAACACTACAGATAGTGCCGTTAGAGTAATCCATGAGCCTACTGGTCTTGTTGTTACTTGTCAAGATGGTAAAAGTCAACATAGTAATAAAGCTACAGCATTAAAAATATTAAAAACTAGACTATATGATAGAATGGTTCAAGAACGTGAAGAAAAAGATGGAATTGAAAGAAGAAGTAAAATAGGTACTGGAGATAGAAGTGACAAGATTAGAACGTATAACTACCCTCAAAACAGAGTAACTGATCATAGAATTGGATATAGTATATTACAATTAGATCGTGTTATGGAAGGTAAATTAGATCCGATAATTGAAGCTCTTATCGGAGAAGAAACTAAACGAAAATTAGAAGGTAAAACTTAAACATTTTAAGAAGAGCATTTGCTCTTCTTTCAATGTTTAATGAGGAGGTATAGTATGCCGACATATAGAGAAGCACTAAAAATAAATGAACAATATGCATTCGATAATCACAAGGAAGATTACGGCGTTAAATTATTAATGTTGCATTTTTCTAAAATGGACAGTACTAATTTACTTTTGTCTATGGATGAAGAAATACCTGAAGATGTATATCAAGAGTTTTTATATGGTGTAGATAGGTATATCGCAAAAAATATTCCTGTTCAACATGTAATTGGACATGAAGAATTTTATGGACATAAATTCATAGTTAATGGGGATGTATTAATTCCTCGATTTGAAACAGAGGAATTAGTAGCTAATGTTTTAATGTATTATGATGATGTCTTTAATACAGAAGAAGTTAGTGTTGTAGATGTTGGAACTGGATCAGGATGTTTAGCTGTTACCTTGGATATTGAAGAAAAAAATATGACGTTAACAGCAACTGATATTTCAAAAGAAGCTTTATTGGTTGCAAATTTAAATAACACTAAACTTAATGGTAAAGTTACTTTTATAGAAGGAGATATGCTTAAACCTTTAAAAGGTATGAAGTTTGATATTTTAGTATCAAATCCTCCATACATCCCTAATCAGGAATATGTTGAAGACCTAGTTATCGACAACGAACCTAGTGTTGCTTTATTTGGTGGGGAAGATGGTCTTGATTTTTACAAAGAGATTATTGAAAACGCAGAAAGCATTTTAAATGATAAATATATAATTGCTTTTGAACATGCATATAATAAAGCTAAACAAATTAAAAAAATCATTAAAAAGAATATTGTTGGATGTGAAATAATCCAAAAAAAGGATTTACAAGGCAAAGACAGAATGACGTTTGTAATTAAAAAATAAAGAAAAAATTCTTATATATATGTATATATATAATGAAACACCTTACTTGACATAGTAGAAAACAGTGTGTATATAATATATAGAAAAGAGGAGGCGGAACAATGAAAACTAAACTTGTAATTGTCGAATCACCTAGCAAATCGAAAACTATTGAACAGTATTTAGGTGAAGAATATATTGTTTTATCATCTAAAGGACATATAAGAGATTTAGCCATAAGTGGTGTTGGTGGACTAGGACTTGATATTGAAAATAACTTTACGCCTAAATATGAAATTATTAAGGAAAAGAAAAAAGTTGTTAAAGAATTAAAGGATGCTTTAGAAGGCGTTCTCGAAATATATTTAGCTACCGACCCTGATAGGGAAGGTGAAGCAATTAGTTGGCATTTAAAGGAAGTTCTTAAAATTAATGGGAGACCATATAAAAGAGTTATCTTTAACGAAATAACTAAGAGTGCTGTTATAAAAGCTTTTGAAGATCCTAGAGATATTGATTTAGATTTAGTGAAAAGTCAAGAAACTAGAAGAATTTTAGATAGAATTATTGGATTTAAATTATCAAAATTACTTCAAAATAAAATTAAATCAAAATCAGCAGGACGTGTTCAAAGTGCGACTTTAAAGATTGTTGTTGATAGAGAAAAAGAAATTGAAGCATTTGATGAAGAAGAGTTTTGGAAAGTTAAAGCTTCATTCCCTGGATTTATTGCTGATTTTGTAAAATTAAATAGTAAAAACATAGTTTTAAAAAATGAACAAGAAACTACTGAATTAGTAGATTCTTTAGACAAAGAGTTTTTAGTTTCTAGTATTGAAACTAAAGATAGAAAAAGAGAAGCGAAACTTCCTTTTACTACTTCGTCACTTCAACAAGAAGCATCAATGAAATTAAACTTTAGTTCACGCAAAACAATGCTGATTGCGCAAAAGTTATATGAAGGTATTGATTTGGAAAGTGAAACTGTAGGGCTGATTACATATATGCGTACCGATTCAACTAGAATTAGTACTACATTTGTTGAACCTGCAATGAAATATTTAGACGAGTTATATGGTAAAAAGTATATTGGTAGTCCAAAAACAGGTAAAAAGAAACCAAATGTTCAAGACGCACATGAGGCTGTAAGACCAACTAATGTCTTTAATACACCATCGAAAGTTAAGAAGTTCTTAACAAAAGATGAGTTTAATCTATATTCATTTATATTTGAAAGAACAATGGCTTCAATAATGAAACCAGCTATTATTAGCACCAAGACAATTGAATTAACTAATAATAAAGCGTTATTTAAAGCTAGTGCACAGGATTTAATATTTGATGGATATTTAAGAATGTATGGAAAATACGAAAAACTGGACTTAAGTGAACTTCCTGATTTAACTCAAAAGTCTACAATTAAACCGACTGAGGTTTTAAAAACCCAACACTTCACTAAACCTCCAGCGAGATTTAGCGAAGCAAGACTTATAAAAGAGATGGAAGATTTAGGAATAGGTAGACCTTCTACTTATTCTCAAACAATAACAACTTTAAAAACTAGAAAATATGTAACTATAAATGAGAAGAAGTTTTCACCTACTGAACAAGGAACTCTAACTACTGAAAAACTAGATGAATTTTTCGGGCAAATAATTAGTGCTGATTATACAGCTAGGATGGAAAAAGTTTTAGATGAGATTGCTTTGGGTAACCAAGAGCAATTAGAAATAGTTTCTGATTTCTATGAGTCGTTCATCCCAATGGTAGAAAACGCAAATAAAAATATGGATAAAATTGCTCCTAAATTCACAGGAGAAGATTGCCCTAAGTGTGAATCACCAATGGTGTTTAGAACTTCAAGATATGGTTCATTTGAAGCATGTAGTAATTTCCCTACTTGTAAATACATTAAACCTAAAGAATTCGAGAAACCAGTTGTCGTATCAACTGGAGTAAAATGCACAAAATGTGGTAAAGGTGAAATAGTTGAGAGACTTGCAAAAAGTGGAAGAAACAAAGGTAAAACGTTTTATGCTTGTGATAATTTCCCAAGTTGCAAGAATATGTTGTTTGGTAAACCAACCGGAGAAACATGTCCTAAATGTGGTAGTTTACTGATTGATGACAACAAAGGTGGAGTAATCTGTCAAGAGACAAAGAAATGTGGTTACAAACAAGGCGACGAAATTTAAAAATGATGGCACAAGTAAATTGTGCCATTTTTATATGAAAACCTCTAGTGGTCAATAGTCATAAATTCCGTTTTTGTTGCCATAAACAGCCAACTGCTTCGATAGTTTGACTCTCAAATAGCATATCAGTCTTTTGTTTCTTTTGGTTGACAATGGTTCGCGATACTGTTATATTGAATGTGCGACATATTGTCGCGATTTATCCCTTACATAGCATGTCGGATAATTTATTATTCGCACATCCCCTTCCTTAATCCGCCGAGAGGCGGATTTTCCCTTTTAATAGGGATTTTTTTATATCTATAGTAGATTTTTAATAATTATGTTATAATATTTTGTGATTTTATGAGGAAAGTAGAAGTGGTATTATGGGTTTTTTCAATACACTCTTTAGTTCAAAAGAAAAGAGAAAGAATGCACAAAAATATAAAATCGGAATGAGTAAGACTCGCGATAACGTTTTTTCTAATTTAAAGACATTATTAGATTCTTCAACTTTAATTAAAGATGAATTGTTTGATGAATTAGAGGAAGTCTTTATTATGGCTGATATTGGTGTTGAAACTGTTGTTAAATTTGTTAAACACCTAAGAGAAAAAGTTAGAGTTGATAACATTACTACAACTGATGTTTTAAAAGAATTAATTGTTGAAGAAATGTTTAAGTTATATGTTAAGGAAGATGTAGTTTCTTCCAACTTAGATATAGTTGAAGATAGAATAAATGTGGTTTTATTTGTAGGAGTAAATGGTGCGGGTAAAACAACTACCATTAGTAAAGTGGCTAATGAGTATATTAAAAAAGGAAAAAAAGTATTAATGGTTGCTGGAGATACGTTTAGAGCAGGAGCCATTGAGCAATTACGAATTTGGAGTGAAAGAGTTGGATCTGAATTCTATGCAAATGATGCAGGTAGTGATCCTTCAAGTGTAATGTTTGATGCAATTAACTATGCTAAAAACAACAACATTGATATTATTTTGTGTGATACTGCAGGTAGACTACAAAATAAAGGTAATTTAATGAAAGAACTAGAAAAGATTAATAAGGTAATAGGTAGAGAGATTGATGGAGCGCCACATGAAACTTTACTTGTGGTTGATGCAACTACTGGCCAAAATGGTTTATCTCAAGCTAAGATATTTAATGAGGTAACAATGATTACCGGTGTAGTATTAACAAAACTTGATGGAACGGCAAAAGGTGGAATAGTTTTAGCTATTAAAGATGAGTTAGATATTCCAATTAAATATGTAGGTCTTGGTGAAAAAATTGACGATTTAGAACATTTCGATATAGAAGAATACATTTATGGAATGTTCCTGGGGATTTTCTAATGGATATTTTAGAAAAAGCATTTGAATTAATTGAACTATATGATTTATATCAAGCTCTTTTAACAGAAAAACAAAAAAAGTATTTTGAAAGTTACTATTTTGATAATTACTCAATAACTGAAATCAGTGAAAATTTAGATGTAAGTAGAAATGCAGTACATGATCAACTCAAGAAGACAGTTATTAAGCTTAACGATTATGAACAAAAATTAAATTTTAAAGTTCTGGAAAATGAAAGAATCGAGATAATTAATAAATTACTAGAAATAAGTAAAGAGGAAGAAGTAATTCTACTCCTTACTAAACTTAAAAAGGTAGAGTGATAGTATGGCATTCGATAATTTATCTGATCGTCTTCAAATGTCTTTAAGAAGAGTTACTGGAAAAGGTCGCTTAACTCCTGAAGATATTGAAGAAATGATGAGAGAAGTCCGTTTATCCTTGTTGGAAGCGGATGTAAATTTTAAAGTAGTAAAATCTTTTACAAAAGAAGTAAAAGAGCAAGCAATGGGCGAAAAGATATTAAAAGGGTTAAACCCCGGGCAACAAGTAGTTAAGATTGTTCACGAAGAATTAAAGAAAATTATGGGAGATAAAGCCGAGCCTTTAACTCTGAATTTAATGGGTGTAACATCTATTATGATGGTTGGTTTACAAGGTGCGGGGAAAACTACAACTGCTGGTAAACTTGCTATGCATTTACGCAAGAATGATAATCTCAAGCCATTATTAGTAGCTTTAGATATTTATAGACCTGCTGCAATCGAACAATTAAAAACAATAGGGGAACAGTTAAGTATTCCTGTTTTTGAACTAGGTATTTTACAAAAACCACAAAGTATTGCTAAAAAAGCATTAGAATACGCAAAAGAAAACGGATATAACTTGGTCATAGCTGATACTGCTGGTAGACTTCATATTGATGAAGGAATGATGAATGAATTAGTTCAAATTAAAGAAATCTTAAATCCACAAGAAATATTATTAACGTTAGATTCAATGACTGGGCAAGATGCAGTGAATGTGGCTAGTGTGTTTAATGAAACTTTAGAAGTAACTGGAGCAATTCTTACTAAACTTGATGGAGATACAAGAGGTGGAGCAGCATTAAGTTTAAGACAAATAACTAATATACCTATTAAGTTCATGGGTATGGGAGAAAAATTAGAACAACTAGAAGTATTTCATCCCGAAAGAATGGCTTCGAGAATTCTAGGTATGGGTGATGTGCTATCTTTAGTTGATAAAGTTACTGAAAATATGGATGAAGATGACATGATGGGCATGATGGAAAAAATGATGTCTGGAAAATTCAATTATAATGATTTTTTGAAACAATTAAAAATGATTAAGAGAATGGGGTCTTTAGGTGGAATTATGAAAATGATTCCGGGGATGAATAAAGCTATGAAAGGGGCAAATGTTGACGAAAAACAATTAGTTTATGTTGAAGCCATCATAGGTTCTATGACGAAAGAAGAAAGAAAAAATACGAAACTAATCTCTCAAAGCAGTTCAAGACGTAGACGTGTAGCTAGTGGGTCTGGTAGAAGTGTATCTGAAATAAACAGATTAATTCAGTCACTAAATCAACAAACTTCAGTAATGAAAAGAATGGGAACAATGGACCCAGAAAAAATGACTTCTGCTAACGCAATGGGAGCATTAAGTCAAACACCGCAAAAGGTAAAAGGTAAAGGCAAAAATAAAAAAAGATTTAGATTTTAATTTAGCAAATGGAGAAAAATATGAAAAATAAAAATACGTATTTTGCAAAATTAACATACGCCATTTATATGGGAATGATTATGGGGTTTACTATCACAA
>Ga0307989_1001442_pt1 | contig 12746 bp, 8 predicted proteins | sample EllFjometagen185_FD_203164 | JGI IMG/M metagenome (GOLD analysis project Ga0307989, IMG submission 203164) | Marine microbial communities from Ellis Fjord, Antarctic Ocean - #185 | ecosystem: Environmental > Aquatic > Marine > Unclassified | place: Southern Ocean | collected 2014-10-08 | reverse complement strand
ATTTAACTTGTCTATGAATTTAGTACCAAGCTGGTTACTTACAAGGTGAAGTCAATCCCTATTGGGAAATCCATGCAGTCTCAATAACCCTGGTTTATGAGACAATAATCCTGAGCTACTTCAACCCTCTGCAAACCCAGTAAACATTGTCTCAAAACCCGTCTTATAATCAAAGTATCATTATTAAGCACAATCAGCGTTTTTGAGACTATTTAGTTATCCTTTTAGGAATCCTGTCAACATCGTGGACAGTTTCATTCTGCTTCATCAGACTGCTGATGCTAATCGAATGCAGGTTCGTCTTTGTCAATTTACGATTCTTCACCAACTCATGTGCTACTATCCCAGGTCCATTAAACACCTCCTGGCATATTCCATCTGGTAGAATCTTAATTCCTAAATAGAAGTCCGGGATATGATCACACGGAAATGTAAGTGAATCTTTTAGGGTTGTCTTTATCTGAACTAGTCTTCCATCTGAGCAGATAGCATCATAGTGTTTCTCAAGCCCCGTGAACAAGTTGATATCATACACAGATTCAGCAAGTACCTCACCTAAATCTCCAACCAAGCGACCATCGAGGGTAAATCTCTTCTTAGGATATGCTTGTTGAAGATCTACAACAATAGCCTGCAATTGCTTAAGTGCTTCAGGGATAGAGATTCTTGATGATCTATCACACTCTCCTATGCTACAACGATCTGCACCTGCTAGATTGGGGTTGTGATATTTCTTCGTTGGTTCCTTCAGGTGAAATTCATTATGCTTTTTAATGATTTTAACTAATTCATATTCATGAAATCATACTTTTTCAATTTTCAATAGAATTTTGATTCTCAAGGTTTTCAACATAACGGACTGGAAGAAGTCTACTACCGAACCGGACGGATTAATTTTACACCACCCTGTACTTTATCAAAATACTGTCCATATTTATTCACTCTAGCTGAGATTTGTTTGGGGAGTGGTGGAAACCCATGTTTGTCGAGATACGTACTATCTCTAGAAATAATTTCGCTAATTTCCTTATAACTACCAGTTTTATTGCTTAATTCATCCAACGCTTTTCCGATCGCTTCATGAAGAAATAAAGTTTTCATATTCACTCCTGATTTGTAAAACTGCCTGCCACCGGCAGTTAATCACTGATAATAAATAAATAATCTATCCCGCTCAGATGCGAGAGAACATTATATTAGATTTCATTAAGGTTGCTAAAAACAAAGTTTCTTATTTCAGTGGCACTACTAACTTGCTCTACTACTCCCCCAGACCCTTCAATACGCTTGTATTTGTCAGTTCCTGTTTGACTACCCATTAAAAACAGAAATACTTTATTGCGAAGAAGAAGTAAATCCTCAAAAAGATTATTCGCATCCTCCCGATTACTGATATCGCCATCAGTAATAATTACTAATACAATCCGCTCCTGCTTTTTTTTTACAACATCATTTAACTCGATTATGGGAAAGTTTGTCCCTTTACCCCACACATGAAGAAGAGATTCTTTAACTAAATTATAGTCACGCGTCCACGATACTACCCTTGAATTTGTGGAAAAGTTAATAGCAGCAATTTGAGATTTCTTTCGTTCAAAGTATTTAATAAACCCGAATGAAGCCAGTATAGCCTCCTGCATTGAACTACCTGATTGCCGTTTGCTTCCCATGCTTCCAGAGCTATCGATTACTAATAACAGGTCTGCGTCACTCTTCTGATCGCCTCCTATAGATTTAGGCTGGGTTGACCATTTTTTTGTAGACACTCCAGGTATCAATTTGGGCATTGTTTGCAAGCTAAGGAGTAGGTCCAACTCCTCAATGGGATCGCCGATCTTCCAATTGTCAGGATACATAATATCTTCACTTGATTTATTAGACAGCTGATATTCTAATGGAATTTCATCGATATTTTGAGCTTCATACCATGTTGATTCATTTTCTTCATTCTCGAGCTGTTGGATGTCTACGGATTGTAATATTTCCAGGAACTCTTGCAGGGTTGTTTCCTGTGCTATTACAATTGTTGCGTTCTTTGTCCTCTCTGGGTTCTCAAATATTATATTGTCTCCATCATCATAATCTCTCTTGCTAGGAGCTGTATCGGCACCGGTGATATTGGGATATTTTGAATCCTCAATATCTAATTTATACATTTTCAGAAACACTACAGTGTAAGCTTCGGCCTTTTTGAAGAACAAGTTTTTATTTTCAATTCCAGCTTCGGACATAATTGCCGCAAGTTCCCGGACTTCACTGAGAAGCGATTCATCTTTTTCATTAAGATCGAGATTCTCATTCCAAATTACCTCCTTCAACAAAAACATCAGCCTACTTGAGCGCGGAGAAGCTGAGAATACTCCTTCACCACTTTTTTTAATCCAGTCAATTTCGCTTGAAACTGTTTCTGCAGGTAAGCGCTTAAAATTAACAGTATCTACAACTACATCAGCAAATTCGTTTGCAATGCGCTTTGCATCCTCAGGCGCCGTTGGGCCGTCCATTCCAAGATCAATCATCCTAATAGTTCTAAGAATTCTGTGCACTAATCGAAAATGTGTAATGACATCAAAGGGGCATGTCTTAAAATGTTCTATTTCATGTCTAGCTAGAGCCTTTACCTCTTCGGTAAAATCACTTCCATTCTTTGGTAATTTACCAAAATTAAGATGAATTCGCCAATTTTCGCCAATTGTGATTGAATATTGACCTGTAATATATCCTTTCTCGCCAGGTGGAATAAAATCTACCTCCGGGAGTTGGATACCAGCTAATCCATAATACTCCCGCTCGAAAACCTCCCGAATAGCCTGCTCCGCAAGCCTATGAAACCTAATCAGTTTCTGAGACAAGGTGTTCAATCTCACGCCAAATATCACTATCCTCTGGACCATGATAAAAGATTCTTAACGTATCCTCATCTAACGGTAGGATACTCAAATTGTACAGATCATCAGGATAACTAATAGTTGTTTTGACAGGATTAGCTAGATAAGGTGAACTACCAAAGCGATCCCGAATTCTTCGATTAATTTGGACTAAAGAATCATTGCCCAGAATCAGCGAAGTCGGAGAATCCAATTTCTTGGATTCGAAACTCTTGTGTTGAAGTTTAAGTATTTTTTTTCCTATGGTATTGGAAAGTATTTGACGAATATTTATTGAGTACTCTCTTCCGATTATTTCAGAAAGACGCTGCAGTTCCCTGACGTCATCAGTTTGATCAATTTTCATATAAATTTCATGGAGAGCATCATAACTATCTCTAATATTCACTAGACCTTTATATAGTTCATGATTCACAATTAGATCACCGGTTGTCTCAGAGCACCTGGAGATAAGTTCATCAAGTTCCTCTGAGGAAAGCTTGGCCTGGGTGGCCTTAGTATAATCGATTAGGAAGTTTTTGTATCTGCCCTTGAATCGATCGTGAATCTTATCTATAACAGCATATGTACCGCTTACCTCGGGGCTAACAGTATGAACTCCCTGTGAGATATTCGTTTCCATGGTATTCTTTAGAAACTTTTCGCTTAGTCTAGATCTGTGCCATATCAGATATGGTGCAATCGCTTTTACGTGATCTGTTTTTACCTGATCGTCACCAACAAACCATGTTATGGCTTTACTATAACGGTACAGATCTTCCTTTACTCGTACGCTTAAAGGGTGGACTATCCTACTACAGACTAATTCATTAGTTAGATAGTGACACTCCGAGTCTAAAGTACAAAGTCCATTTTCAACGGTATGTTTATTCGTGGCTTCCTTACTAATACGATCACATAACCGATATTCGGAGATTAGATTATCTATGAAATCTTCAGCTTTACTGCTAAAGGTGATGCGCTCAACTTCATTACGGATTCTGGATATAATTTCAGCATCGATTTTTATAATCGGTTCTGGTTTTTCAAATCTATCGCTTTTACCAATAGTACGTAAGCTAAGATAATCTGGCATAGTGATAGGGACCGCAACAGCAAAACGATCTAGGAATGGCATTGGCAATTCAACATTTCCTGCATCACTCGGATTCATGGTTGCAAAAACTGTATACGTGTCGATTTTTTTGCTCTGATTATGGTATTTTACCACCCCCTCTGCCAATAAGGAAAGTAAAATATTTTGGGAGTGATGGCTTATTCTGTTTATTTCGTCTATGATCTTCCAACTGGAATTAACAAATTCATTCCACTTCACTTTAATGTCACCATCATCAGGAATTAACTCTGGCTGCAAAATTTGTTTAAAGTCTAGCGTTCCTAAAATCTTTTCCTCTGTTAATTGTGGGTGTCCACGAAGGATGGCTTTCTCAATCTCACTTTCACTTTTACCCTGGAATACCCGACCAAGATATTTTACTAATGTTGTTTTTCCGCCCCCGTGACCACCATATAGCAACATTGTACCATTTTTGACTAAGGCATTTATCGTCGCCAAGGATTCCACCAGATAGACTGACCTTTTATTATATTTATTCATTTTGAATGAAAGTCCGGGAAGGATATCATTGTGCACATATAGGTTGTGATTCCTAATCCGATCCAGGGCATCAATGATGTGTGATTGATAACTCATACGCTATATCTTTTTTTCTATTTTAATCGTTATTAGATCGAGGTCAGCCAACTTCATAATCTTGTCATTGTTATTAATCATTTCGGATCCATCAATTAGCAATCCTTCTTCTGGTATTTTCTCAAGAAACGGTAATACAGTACTCTCTTTTGAGGATCTGAGCAGCTCAGAGTATTTCGAAATAAGTTTTTGTGCTTCCTTTCCCAAGTACATATAGTACTCAACTAAACCTTTAAAGAGCGAATCTTCACCTTTAATGTGTTCAACAAATTGCCCTATTTTGGGAAGTAATTTTTCAAGATCATCTATATCATCAGAACTTATTTTTAGTTTCCTTAAGGTCGGTATTTTCCTATTCTTGTATTCCTTTATATCGTTCAGTATTATTTCACAAAAAGCGATACCTGATTTTATTTCGTCTAAGTCATGAATTTTTGCTTCAACATGTGCACACGCAATGACAATCGTACTCCATTTCTTTGTCATAACATCTTTAAGAGGGGATTCCGAAAATATAGATTCTAATTTAACCAGGTATTTATCCAATACTTGGTTAACAATACTAAATCCATGATTAGCATGGATGTTTCGAACCGATTCTATATCCTCATATTTGTACGTAGAATAAAAGTTTGTTAATGTGTTGTATGAATTATGGAATGAATCCCAAGTTTTCTCAACTTCATCATTAAGTAATTCATCTAAAGAGCCAGAGCTAATTTCCATTTGATTCACAAAAAGGCCAAACAAGTAAACCAGGTCGTCGTCTAATTCATTGTGAATATCTGTTTCAACGATACGATTAATTGCGCTGTCAATATCATTGAATGCCGTTCGCAAAAGCTCATATACATCCTCTACTTCAGGTACAAAGTCATCATTTATTAGTTTGTCTGCACTGTTCAGGATTTTGCTGATAGCTGTGCTGTATGTTGAATTAATCTTATTGATTTCCTCAGGATTTGCTTCATCATCACCAATGGCATTTGCAACTAGTTCTGCATTGTCTTTAAAATGAAGTTGATCAAAATCAATTAGGTTTTCCAGCATAGTTGCCAACCCTGAAACAAAATCTGAGATACTCTCCTCTTCATTATTTTTATCGAATTCACGGTTTTTAAAACTGGAAAGTACTATGCCAACAATCTCTTCTATTAGAGCACTAAAGATATTTCCTTTAAATTCGAGAAGACTGATATTTTCAGAGATTGTATCCAGACTATCTTGATATTCACGATAGTTTCGAATCAATGTTTTGTATATTGACTTATAAACCGAATCACTAATAGTTGGCTCGGAATCATTTGCCTTCAACCAATTGATCAGAATGTCTACCTCGGGGGCAGTTATTCTCTCATGTAGCTTTTCAAAAGTTTTGAAAACTTCTTTTTTATAAGTTTTAAATTCCTTCACGCTTGTTAGAGCTTCTCTTCGACGAAGAAGTCTAATCCAAGTTTCCTCTAAATTCGTGTCTGAGGTAATTTCCTTAGAATGTGTCTTGGAATCGTCATGTATAAATTCAACGGCAATCTTATAATTGCTTTCATATTTCGCAAGGACGGGGTCATCGTCAATATTATCATGCTCAATAATTTCAACCATGGGGTCAGGATTTTCAAAGTCACAAATTGAACCGATGTAACTCAATATGGTTTCAGTCGCAGCAAATTGATTGTTAAGCAACAATGCTTTTTCTGTCAGCTCATATATTTTTTCAGTATTCCGCTCAAGAGTTATGTCCAAACCTTCCTCGAAAGTACAGAGAAGTTGTTCATCGATATCAAAGTCTCGGGATGGTCGATATGTTTTGTTAAAAATATTATTGAACAATTCGCCCTTTTGTCGACCTTTTAAAGGTTTAAGTATGAATCTATTGAATAGATAATTGTTTTTTATTGAACAACCATATTTGTCCTCAATTAGGTTTATTATCGGTGAGCCAACACCATTATTATAGATTTTGTTTAGATAAGCCTGACTAATCTCTACATCTGACTTTACCGATTTTGCGTTACTAATGAGGCGGGAGTATTTGCTTGAAAAAGCCTCTATCTTATTAGAAACTTCTGCAAGCAACTGATCAAGATGGAAACCAATAGTTGTATTAACAACTGATGTGTCAGCTTCGGATGATATTAGGTATTTTGCAATAATCGACACAGAGTATCGGTTAAAATCGTTTGGATCTACTATTTTATCCTTAATCCCGAATAGTAGCTCTACATCATCGTTCATAATTTCGTATTCTTCAACATAGCCGGAAAATACGTTTTTATGCTCATTGATTTTATTAACTACTTCCTCATGGTCTTCCGAGCAATCAAGATCTGTTGAAATTGATCCAAGAAAAAGTGTAGAGAGGAAATACCGTTTATTGTTAGAAAAATTGAGGAAGTCAAAATGAGAGTTAACCAGAATATTCTTGTTTGATATGAAATTCAAGTAATCATCAAACGAATCAATTTCAGCATGTTCAGCCAATAGACTAACATATCTCACAACTGAACGATTAAAGGAATGGTTAGAAATAAACTCTTTTCTAATATCTCCAACGTCATTTCTCAATTTCTTCGAAAGTGTATAGGCTGTTTCATGCAGGCTTACAGAATTATCGTTCTGACTTACAAGTCTCATTCCCAGATCATAAATATCCGATAATAGAGCTAATCTATCTCCGAAAACAGATTCGTTGGTTTCACCAAGTAAGTGAGAAATAAAATGATTTGTGGAGAAGCTCTTGTCCACAGGATTAATATGATCAGTGTCACTAAACTTAATGCCCCAACTCTTTTTGTCGATATCCTCGAAACTGTGAAAATATTGCATTAGCTTATCTTTATATGCGTTAGTTGTTTCTGCATGGATAATCGAGAATGCACAATTTTCTCCGTTGCTTAGTAAGTCCTCATAATACTCAATGGTTCGTTTTAAGTGTTTGCTCGTAGTCCACAATGGGTCCAAAATAGATCCAATTAGAACCCTATAGTCTATTTGCCCATGTTGATCGATTGATATCTCGATATCCCCAGAATCGATACCGATAATACCAATCTTGCACAGGGCATTCAAGAAAGTTCCAATTCGCTGACTGTTATGGATCGGTGATGAATCAAACCTTACAATTCTAAGTCTATCTAGTACGACCGGGAGAGTTTTTCTATCACCGCCATAATGTAGGAGCCAGCCTGAAAATTCTTTAATCAATTTCGATTTTGTGAAGTATACAACTGTGGTTATCAATTCTCCATTGCTATGATAACAGATTCCCTCCTTCCAATTATCTATGAAATGGTTTTTGAGTGTATCTAGGTAGGAAGCCAATAATTCTCCGTCTAATAGATCAGGAATTACAATAATTTTGCTGTTCCCATCTTTATGGACGAAAATGTTCTCAATAGTGTATACTTCATCGATGAGATCACTTGTAGATTTTGACTTATATGATAAATCAGGTGATCCGATTGGTTGTTCAATTAGTTCTCTCATTGAGAAAATACTTAATTGAATATAAGCTTCATCATCCTTATCCAACCGAATCGTATTATTTGCAAACAACGCTGTAGTTTCGCTAAAGAATTCATAAGAACCGGACTCTTCAAGTCTATTTGATAGATCCAAAAGCATATCTAGGATAGGCTTAATTTCATCATTTTTCTCATCTTCAAAAATATTTATAAAATCATATAATAGCATAAGTAAAGGTGAAAGGTAGGACCCACTCATATCGACATCGAGACTTCTTAAATCGCCTGCACCAAATGCCATTAGGTTGCTGCCAGTGGATAAGCTGTTATGGATTAAATCAATATATAGATGAATTCGATCATAATTGATTGATGCATAATGTTCATTATTCCGGATAAATCCCAAAATATCGCTCTGCAGCGCATTTATTATCTCATTGGTGTGGACTAATTCCCCTGAAAATAGAAAGTGAGATTTATGCTGTATCAGGTTCTCTCTTATACCACTGTTGATTGAAATTTTCTGTGGGCATAATTCAATTAGAAGTTGCTTGAAAATATTCTTCATCTCGACAGAATAATCTCTGACAATAGACGTTTTTAGAAATCTGACATCTGACTCCCCAAAATCATCTATGGGATCATCAAGTATACTGTTGTTGCGGAGAAATTCAGGGTAATCACAATCTGACAGCACATCATACGAAGGAAGCGATTCTTTTAGTCTTTTAAACTGCCCAGGTCTCGATCTCGAAAGCCACCAGTAAAAATTCACGTGACCATCTGGCAATCCAGAAAGAAAGGATTCCTTCAATGATTTAACCGTGGGTGCATGAATTTGCTTGACTATTATTCTACGAACTTCTGCAGCCCTACCCGATTGATTATTCTCGTTACTAACTTCATATCCCGAAGAGGGTCCATTTCCAATAACACAGAAGAAATTGGTCGAAGTAGCTGTCGAAATGTCATTTAAGAAATCCCTAAGCACGCCTCCTCCAGAATCATCAATTAGATTTTTTAATTCATGGTACTTTGATTCAAATTCATCAATCAAAACCAAAGACCTCGAATCGCTCTTTAACCCTTCATCAATCACCGTACTATCGAAAACAGGAAACATTTCTGTCTTGTACTCATGATTGCTCGACTTGGTTAACTTCAGCGGACTAAATCCCCCAAGATATTCAGTTAAGTTAGATCTTTCAAAAGATGGAAATCTCAGTTGCTCATTGTTAATATCACTAAATTCTGTATTTTTTAGCGTTAAGACCTGCTGTTCAATGAAATCACCCAATATCCTACTAACATCTTTGTTAGGTAGTTTGCTCAATTCCCTTTCAGCTAAGTATTCCTTAATTATTTCAATAAGACCTGAGAGATCAAACATAAAAGTAGGAACTTTTAAAACGGTCCAAGCATAATGGAATAGGTAATGCAATGCAGCGGTCTTTCCGATTCCAAAAGCCCCCTTCACCATTACAATAGCAGTTGATTTTTTATCAACGCATGCGGTCTTAACACTGAGTTCGAGGTATTCTCTTAGTTCCTTATGAGCGTCAGTTAGATCTATCCAATTTGCTTCTTGAATTGAGGAGATCAGTTGTTTTGAGTTGTATTCAACACTAGTGTTATTCACTGTATACGAATTCCTATAGTTTGTTGAGTCGAGCTAGTTGTAATATTGTACTGCCCGGGTGAAAGTGAGCTAAATTCGAATATGTTTTTATCATTCCAGAGCATAGTGGGCTCAATAATCTCACTATTCGTATCTAACAACTCAATATTCAAATTAGTTTTTACTAGAATAGTAAGATTCTTATCATGCCGAAAAACCTCAACCTCGACTTTGTGACTATCAATGTCTTGTTCAAATGCATAGATATGACTTTCGGGATTCATTCCACTTTTTGCAGCTGCTTGGTAATTCATCGAATCCGGCATCACCTCAACTAATTCGGGGTAATAAACCGAATTATCGAAATTGAATACGACTCCACCCATATCTTCTTGTTTGTGTTCATTCCAAGAAAGATATGCAAGTATTGAATTTCGTATATATTTGGTATTTTGAATCTCACATTTCCTGAACTCAACTTGTTCTTTAGAATAGGTGTATTTTTCTGTTGAAGAATCAATTTGCAATAGGCTTTCCGGTAAGCTCCCAATACGCTTATCAAGCAATTCAACGGAAATCGGTTGTTCATTCCAAGATTCTATGATGAACTCAAATCCTATTATCGTTTGATCCTTGATAAGAATGTCTTCGGGACTACAAAATTCTGTAAATTGAGATAGTGGTTGAACCCTGGCAAATCGGATATCAGAGAGTTTTGATACATCTGTCACAATGCAAACATAGTGTGGTATGTCTGACTTAATTTTATGACCTTCATAATCTACATAATTTTTCTTTACAAGCCATATTTCACCCTTCTCAAAGTTCTCCTTTGGCTCTGTAAACATTACCTTAGAAGTTGACTTTGCTTGCCTACTCTCATTAAGTAATGAAGTGTTTAATTGGTCGTATGCATCCTTCAACCCAGATAGGGCTTTAGAGTTTAGATGCTGAATATCTTCTTGGAAAACGGGATTATTAAGGTATTTGATAATTTCATTCATTTGCTTTAGCACATTCGCCTTTCTCTTACACTACTTAAACGGACATTATCGTGATTTGTCCAGAGTATTTTTTAGACATTCAAGAAAATATTCCCCTTCGTGATACCCGGATGGGGTAAACGTGTTGGAAATTATTGCTGTAAGCGCTTTGATCCTTTGATGAATGGAACTTTTTGGCTCTTTGTATTTTTCTGATAGGTCCCGTATAGTCGATCGTTTATTCGCTAAGAAATAATCATATAGAAGTTGAGCATCATTGACTTCCAGACCATCAATAAGTTTCCGAACAGTGAATCGTATCTCAGCCTTGTCAATAGTGTCAATTATAATTTCCGTATCTGCATCAGGTATTCCGGGCTGTTCTATCAGCCTGTATACTGTATCTATGAGACGTCCTTCTTCAATTGCATTGCTGAGGACCGAGAAAATGTTTGTCAATGCTCTATTGACATATGGTTTGTGTTGTTTGCTACCAAGCTTAATCACAACTCGTGGTAAATATTCCACCAGTTTATCAGTGTTTGATTCTTCAAATTGATCTACCAACTTTTCGTCGGAGGAGCACCAGTATGTTCTTTTCCCAATTACTTTCTTGCAATAATCCTCATTTAAGATATTCAATGCAGTCCTTCGAATTGATTTGAAACTTATACCGCGACTACTCTGAAAGTGGTCAATCTTCGAAGCAACGTATGTGATAATTACCTGATGGAAATAGTACTCTAAATACTCGTCTGGGATCCTTTCTGCATTTACCAATTTTTGTTCTTTCTGAATAAAAATAGCAAATTGATGTAAGAGAGAGGATATATCATCGATTCCCCAATGTGAACTACCCGTTTTATCATCTTCAATGATTAATTTCGGCCATTTATATTTATTGACCATGTGAAGAAAAAGGGTGATCAAATTTTCATAATCTGTCCTAGTGAGGACATTTAGTGCAAGATTTCGTATGGTTTGAACCATCACAATTCTAGACATCTTGCGCTCCAACTACTGAACTGAGCTTTTTGCTCATCGTTTAATTCATAGACACCGTCCCACCCTCGATCAAGTTGTTTGACCTCCTCGACGGTAGAGGGCATGGATAAATCTATAAGGAAATGAGTGGTCCTGCCTCCCTCATTTAGTTTCACACTAAAAACACAATTATCTCGTCTATAGTTCTTGGAAGTACCAGGTACAAGGTTAACAGTACTATTATCCGTATGGACTCTGGCAACTACCGTTGGATGCAAATCTTCCCGAGATTTATTATGGGCAAATCCAGTTGACCATATTTTATTCGGAGCTTTCCAGATAGAGCCAAATTCAGGTGTGTATAACTCCCTTAGAATTTCATAATAATTCAAAATTCAGATTCCTCAAAACCAGGTGATCAATGAGACTGTTTTTATAACTTAGCCAGCTATCCGGCTAACATTTACTTTATCAATAATACTCATACGGGAATGAATTAGGTTACAATGATGACATCCCCACTGCACATCATATCAATATGAATCAAATCGTGTTTTTTAGCAACTCATGATAATTACTTATCGATGATGAGTTCTCGCCTACTCCTGTTCCCTATCGTTAATATTGAAATATTCTCATAATATAATTTGAAAGCACATAATCAGATCATAAAAAGCAGAGCCCTCTTGAGTAAAATTCGTACAAAACAGTTCAAACTCCATACATCGCTACAAAAACGTTAAACGTTGATAATTATGATACTTTGATTTCGAGACGGGTTTTGATGCATAGTTTATTGGGTTTGCTAGGGGTTAGCTTAGTTCAGGAAATTAGTCTCATAAACGAACGATATAAAGACCCCGGGGGCTCGAAACGCAGTCCTAGCTTAATATCTATATACCTACTACCCCTACATGACAAATAGAATTTCAATTCCTATATAGAGAAATCGTCTCAAATACGTATCGGAATCAACCAGAGTTAATATGGAGTCTCATAAACCCTGGTTTTTGAGACCTCTATGATGGCAAAAAGAAAGCCCCAGACACTGTCCAGGGCTTCGTAGTAAACAGAACTGTCGCTCTCGTTATTTGAGGTAGAGCATCTTTATCACCT
>Ga0307989_1001441_pt1 | contig 12746 bp, 12 predicted proteins | sample EllFjometagen185_FD_203164 | JGI IMG/M metagenome (GOLD analysis project Ga0307989, IMG submission 203164) | Marine microbial communities from Ellis Fjord, Antarctic Ocean - #185 | ecosystem: Environmental > Aquatic > Marine > Unclassified | place: Southern Ocean | collected 2014-10-08 | reverse complement strand
ATATTATTGATGTGTATAAAAAACTACAATCGGGATACTGTTCTGAATAGACCATTGCCTTATTCTATTTTTTCGAATTTTTCATCAGATCTTTCTGCTTTTTTTCCATTGCTTTTTTTCGTTCAGCATCCATTATTATTTTTTGTTTTATTAAAATTTCTTTAAGTTCTTGGTCAGTAAGTAGAGGTTTATTATCTAACATTCCATCGACAATACCTTGCTTGAAAGCCTCTATGCCAGCATCAGATATAGCCAAGAATTTTTTGTTTCTGAGGAGGAACCGTCCAATATCCTGACCAACAATATAACTAATCTTGTCTTTTTCGGTTACTAATACGTTTAATTCCGTTTTTTCTGACCCATAACTATAAGTAATAATATTTATACAAAAAAAGATCGTAAGTACTATTATTCTTGTCATATTCCTTTTCATGAACTTTCCGTTATATTAATTATTTTATAACAACAAATGATTATGCCCAAATTTTTAAACATTAAAATTCACGCAAAATCCACTCATTCAACTTAATGTAAATAATTTACTAATCTAATTGATTACTTCCCTATAATCTTATAACTAGTTTTGTTTGTCAAACTTGATTCCTCTAACAACTCACAATGCAATGCATTATACGCTTAGACTATTAATAAGCTGTGATTTCTTAAAATTGTATCAAAACGAAATAAGATTCTCAATAGGGGCAAGGAATACACAATGGTTTCGGGATCAGGGTGTCAAGATCGCTCAGCTTCTGTAGCTTTTCATATTTCTGAGCTACCTATTGGTATTTTCCCCCTTATGATTATTTTGTATGACATCCGTTTTGGTAGGTTAGCTGAAGGAATGAAAAACTTAATTGATAATTGTGATATCCTAGTTTGTAGATTATTATTAAACAGCTCAAACCTCAAATCTAGTCCTATTTTGACTGTCACATACAGTTCTTTGAGAGACTATGGGGAAGCTCCCCTAGTCTATTCTACAAATCTAAAGTCAAGGTCAAGAACTTACTTAAGTCTTAAATAACCAAATAATTTACTATCCACCTCGAACACAACGGACGTAGTCGCTGGCGTTCCTGGAATTACTACTCGGAACACCATAGTAGAAGTCCATGCCCCATGCTCGATCTATTTCATTCTCATAGAAATTAGACGACCAATATTGTGAAGAATCAACTTTGGGAAATTTCGGTATAATTTGATAAGCTCTTTTTAGGTTTTTTAAATTAGGTAATCGCCAATCAGAATATCCGTTTAATGATAGGTTCTGACAGTAATTTATAGCAGTTTCCCACTTCATCTTACCTGGTTCTCCTTTCTGCCACATCAGCTTAGTTTTTAGGTCAATAACAACACTAACGGCTTTTGGCTTATATTCCTTCTTTATATTAGCTGTGGAGATATCATCCTCTTGTTCTTTATCTGGGGATATACAACCAATGCAAATTAGCATTGATGAAGATATCAAAATACTCATCAGTATTGCCAAAAATCTTTTTGAGTTCATTTTATTTTTCCCGTTTGATAGATTTATCTCCGAATTTTCATGTATTCTGATATTGATAAATGATAAAAATATTTGATTTTTCAAGGATATGAAAACTTTAGACAACAGTTAACTATTCTGTCAACGCTTAATAATTATGACTGTCGTTAAAATATTTGTTGATCTGAACAGGGTACAATTCCATCAGTTTTTCTATTGTCATCCGTATACTGGTGAAATTGATAAGACTGCCTGTTTCCATATTATTCAAATATAGAAATCAAGGGCTGATTCAATATCTTTCTAAAGTAACTGAAAGCCCACGAAATCAGTATGATTAACAGCTTTTGGAAGCACAGAAAACGTTTCAATGCCGTATTTTACTTGCGACTTGAAACGGAAGGTATCGATAGACAAATGCCTTTTCTATTTTATCAATAACTCTTCATATATTTCAGTTAATCCATCAATAGATGATTTTAATGTATTTGGATGCTCTGATACTTTTATAAATACAGTTCCATTTGGATGAATCAGGAGATCCTTTATTGATGCGGAATTACACTCGGTTTGTTCCCACTCAACTATTTTACCTGAAAGTATTCTATCTCCAGTTGATTTCAATTCTGAAATACTATCTTTAATTTCTTGAATTAAACTAGGAATAGTGTTGAATTTATCATCTGACATTTCCAAAGGTTTAATATTAGCTAAAAGTTTAAAAACCTGCAAATTTCTAATCAACAATGATATTGAGCTTATTTCATTTTTCCGCAAGAACACATTTTTTTGTAAATTTAAAGCCTGTTTTGCTGTTGATGAAGATTTATATGATGAAAGGGCTGAAAAAACGGCACAAAGACCGCTAATCAAGGCGAAAGAAGTTGTAATATCTAGCATAACACTATTTTTCCTTTAATTTAGTTACATATTGTCGTTTTTGACCATTCATAATAATGACAAGTCGTTGTCTTCGGTGTGTTGTTTTTAATATTCTGCATTGATTTGTTGAAATTTTGCTGTGCTTGTTCATATGCTTGGGCTTCTGCTGCCTCAACCTGCCTTTTTTGATACCTCATTTGTTGTACTTTTAATGCGAATTCTGCATCTTGAGAATAGCCATCAACATCTGGTCTTGTTAATGTGATAATTGTGGCTCCCCCGGGAAAAATGTTCAGTTTTTGAGGATAATCTTTTGTTGCTCCACTAATCCAATTTGCACTACAGTCACTTACATTTAGATAATCTTGCTTCTTAACTTTTTTATCATAATACAATTTTCTGGGAGTATATCCCCAATTTCGACCACTACAAACTAAATTTGCACCTTGTGGACTTGAATCAAAAGTAACTACGTATTTACTAGAACAACCTCCCAAAACTAAAAATCCCACTAAAACTATAATTATATTGAATGTTTTAATTTTTCTCTTCATAACCGGTTAAAATTGAGAACAAATCGTTGAAATTCCTTTAAAAAATATTTTTATAAGCAGAATATTCCCTAAAACCTTATAATGTCAATAAATTGTCCTTGATTTTTTAACTTATGTTCCGAACGTGGGAAGAGAAATCTGTCAAAGGTTACCATCAGACGATATAAGTTTTCGAATTGAGGAAAATTTTGTCGTGAATATTTTTTTATTTGTCGTGAATGAATTTGCGTTTGTTGTAAATTTGGAAAAAAAGATGATTCTGTTACGAAAATTCACTTTTGCAATCTGTAGCAAACGAAAGTTTCTATAGCCCGAATCGCAGCCCAGGAAAGCCCATTTTGTAGTGACGTTAAAGTAACTAAATGGAACTAACGATACGAGCGTACGCCCAAAACAATACTACGTCAAATAAGGGATTAGCAATGATATGATAGAGTTACAGCAAGTAAGACGATTGATATGGAAGGTATTGGGGGTAAAATGGAGGAGGTGGCGGAGATTTGAATACCAATTTGGTTGGGATGCAAGTATCCATATCATGCGGAAATGGGACCACCCAGTGAGTTGATAATACTGGTTATTTCAAATACGCTTCCTTTGCATGATTATACTAAATCGTGATACTTATCGATCATATTAAAGCCTATTTTTGTTGTTTGCAGATACAAATATGACCGTAATGAAAAAACAAAAAGAGATCATCGTATATGCTGTATCCATAATATTGAAAGCCGCCTTGTTGGCTGCTGATTGGGCGGGGAAGTCTCGAAAACGTGGGTTGGAATCAATTGTCAAAATGTCCTTAGGCGAAAAGTGTAAGGACATTATTTTCTTGCGGGACAGAATATACCAACTGGAAACTCAGATTCATATTTTTCAGAAGCAAGCCCATTCTTTATCGGGCAAACCTCGCTACAATTTGAAAGATCGATTGTTCATCCTCTGGCATATGGAGTATTTCCAAATACCAAAGCGACATGTAACAAAGACCTTCGGTATTGCACGATCCACATTATATGGTTGAAAAAAGTTGCCATCATTCGAGGATTCCGACATCTTACTCAGCTTTGTGATAATTTTTCTGACTGGTATAATTGCTAGCGTCCGCATGAGTTTCTTGGAAGTGCTACCCCGGTAAGGTTTTCTGGAACAAAGTAGTTCCAATCGTGCCTAAAAACTCAAAAGATATTCCTACTAATCAGGAAATCAAAAGATTTGGGGAAACAAAGACGACGGCTTATAAAATTAGTAAAGTCGCTTAAATACTATGTCATTGGAAGTGGGAACAAAACTACAACAGGAGTTGTGTGCCTGAAATTAGATTTCCTGTCTACAAATTCTGAGAAAATCCCTTTTCCAGTGATATTTGATTGCAGTTTTTCTTATCGGTCTTCCAGTTTTCTTGTTCTCCTTTCATTTTGAGCCTAATAATTTGCATTTTTGATGTTTTACAGTGGTCCCATTTTCGCTTAGCATGGACACTTTGTATTATACCGAAAAACTAATTAAAATTCTGAGCAATTAATGTTTGAGGGAGATTTTTTTATTCCTCCCGGGTTATTTAATCTCGTATTTCTTCAGCTTGTTATAGAGTGCCTTTCTGCTGATTCCCAGCAATTCAGCTGTTTTTTTTCTATTGTTGTTCGACCATCTAAGTGTCTTTATGATCATTTCATGTTCGATTTCCCTCAAGGGGGTACCCACTGAAAAGCTGACATTTGGCCTTTTTTGCCTTCCCTTGACAATTCGGTCTGGCAAGTGCTTTGGCAGAAATGTTTCCCCGTGACAAATAACAACCGCCCTGTGAATTACATTTTTAATCTCCCTGACGTTTCCAGGCCAGTCATAAGATTCAAGACAGGTAATACATTCCGGAGAGATACCGATTATGTTACGATGGTAGTCTTCATTAAAAAGGTTTAAAAAATGTTTTACCAGTAAAGAGACATCACCTGTTCGCTCTTTAACTGACGGTAGATCAATATGAAAAACGTCAAGACGATAATAGAGATCTTCACGAAAACGTCCGCTTTCAACAGCCTGGGCAAGATCCTCGTTAGTAGCAGCAATAATCCTGACATTCGCTTTAACTAAACTGGAATTCCCCAGTCGCCTGAACTGTTTTGTTTCCAATAAACGCAACAAACTGATCTGGTCTTTTTCATCAATCGTTCCAACTTCATCCAGAAAAACAGTCCCGCTGTTTGCCCTCTCGAATGTCCCTTTGTAACGTTTGCAGGCACCTGTAAATGCACCTTTTTCATGTCCAAACAATTCGCTAGCCACCAAATCACGGGGTAACGCTCCCAGATGAATGGGGATAAAGGGCTTTTCTTTGCGATCACTCAACTGATGGATTGCTCTGGCTACCAGATCTTTACCGGTTCCGGTCTCTCCTGTAATAAGGACCGGCATATCGGCCATAGCTGCCTGACGAATTTGACGGTAAATATCCCTCATGCACGAGGCTCCGCCAATCATATCCTCAAAAGAGGTTTGCTGCCGTTCTGTCTTTAACAGTAAATTGGGCGCATAATCCGGTTGTTGATCAAGAGCGGTTTCAAGCAATAGTTTTAGCTCATCGTCAGCAATCGGTAGTACGCCATATTGATAGGACCCTGATTTTAGTGCGGAAAAAGCGAGGGAGATCTCCTTGGGATAAGCTAAGAACAGAATCTGGGTGGCCGCACATTTTTCTGAGATAACTTCGAGAATTTCAATTCCACTTTGTTCATCTTCTTTTAATGCGGAACTGCTTATAACCAGAATTTCATAAGTCTCGACTTCAAAACGCTCAAAAGCATGATCCAGTGAACGATCAAGCAGCAGATTAAACTGCTTCTCTGCAAATACTCGGTTGAATTGTTCAAAAAGATCTTTGCCTCGGTCTACCACCAGGATTTTTGATGTTTTCTTGAGCCGTTTCCGCTGCGTTTTCTTGGGTATATCAGAGATTTGTTCCTGAATGTTCATAGGTATTTCTTGAAATATGATCTTGGATAAAATTCAGTTTGTGTCGTGTCTATCTATAAGACACTAATAATTTAAATATTCCCACTTAAGTAAGTACCCTAACATACCTACCGAACTTTGTAATGTGTAATATTTACTCATCTGTTTCAGAGTAAAATTTAGTTAAAAAGAGTTTGAAGTTTTAACCAAATAATCTAATAATTTTGCCTACTTGCTCACTATTATCTATTTTTTTTACCATGGTAAAAACCAAATAATTGATACATTTTCTGAAATGAGGGGGTAACATCTCCCCGAAAAAAGATCAATTTTCAGTTTTATGTGTAAATATTACACATAAAACTGTTCCGAAAACGATCCAACAAAGAACCTGCTTACCTAGTAAACAAATCTTTATCTATTTATACAGTATGTTATCTTTGTTTAAACTGATTTGGCATAGAATTCGCTATTAGTAAGAATCCGCAATTCCTGAAAAGGAGTTAGCGCTGCGTCAAATATCAAGAAACATATTAAAGAGTAACGTTCAAAAATTATTGATAACTACTTCGGAGTAAAAAATATTTATGAAATTATGGTGGGAAAGAAACGAATTATCATATAACGGGAAAAACGAAATCGTCTTTTCTGATCGAATAGTTCAGAATTTAGCAGAAAAACTCAGCACACCACTTTTTTTATACAGTGCTGATCGAATACTTGAAAATATAAATAGAATACATCTCGCTTTAAAAAATACAGATATTCCAAACAGAATTTTTTACGCCCTAAAAGCGAACCGATTTGCCTCATTACTGACGTTTATAAAGACATCAACATCATGCGGGGTTGATGTCTGTTCTCCAGCGGAAGTTCGCCACGCGATGAGCTGCGGTTTCTTTCCTGCCGACATATCCTTTACTGCCACCTCGGTTTCCAATGCGGATCTTGACTTTTTGATTCAATTTCCCGATTTGATGCTCAACTGTGACGGTCTCAGTATGATCAAGCGTGTTGGCGAACGTGCACCGGGACGGACAATCGGTATCCGTATCAACCCATCCATGGGCACAGGCTATGGTTCCAATGAGCTGCTGCAGTACAGCGGCGTAAAACCGACCAAATTTGGCATCTACGCCTCTGAACTGGATGAGGCTTTGGCTCTCGCTGAACAGTACGGTCTCTGCATAAACAGAGTCCACTTTCATACCGGTTGCGGGTACCTCAATGAGCAGCTTCCGGAATGGGAAAAGATATTGACCAAGTGCCTCTTGATGATTGAAAAAATACCCTCTGTTGAGGCGGTAAATATCGGCGGAGGACTGGGCGTTCCACTTATAAAAGAAGATGAGGAACTAAATCTTTCAGCGTGGAGCGCGGTTATAAAAAGGGTATTTGGCGGAAAATCATACGAAATTAATGTCGAACCGGGAACCTATATCGTCAAGGACGCAGGCGTACTTGTGTTAGAAGTAAATACCGTCGAGACAAAGGCTGGAAAAAGGTTTATTGGAGTCAATGGAGGCTTCAACCTAGCAGTGGAACCGGTAAACTACAAACTTCCCTGTGAACCAGTTCCCTGTGTTTTGTCCGAGTCAAAAGAGATATGTTTTGCTAAAGATGCCCTGACACCAGTGACAATAGCCGGTAACATCAATGAGGCTCTCGACATATTGTATGAAGACCTTATGTTTCCTCACATTGAAGAGGGGGCTCTGCTCGCTTTTATCAATGCCGGGGCCTATACATCTTCAATGAGTTCAAACCACTGTATGCGGGGGGAGTTTTCAGAGTACCTTTTGCTGAATAGCAATCATTAGAATATTAATAATTTGTAGCAAATAAGATTTTACCAAACAGGAGATTAACTATGCTTTTATACCCTGAAGAATATAATTTAGATCCGGATGACGGTTACCCAAAGAAGGATGACTTCAAGGTATTCCGAAAAGAACAAGGCAAGGGAGTCGGTGTTTATACGAAAAAACAATTCAAGCGTGGTGAGCTTGTTGCCAGAATCACCGGAAACATCGTACCGCATATGTGCCAGCATACGCTGCAGATAACACCAACTACCCATCTGTTAGATCAATATTTTACTGGTTTTCTTCTTCACTCATGTTCACCCAATATCTACTTGGATATGGTCGAATTCGAGATATGGGCACTACGTGATATTGATGCGGGACAATCGATGACCATGGATTATGCCTCAACCGAAGATGTTCTTTTCAAACAGTTCCCCTGCTTATGTGAAACACACAACTGCCGTCACTGGATAACCGGTCGCAAGGAGGAGGTGTCCGACGAGGGATTAAAATTTATCGATCAACAACTAACACGACTTGGCTGTGAATCCAGCAAAATTGAAATGGCGTCCTAATAAACGGAGACAGGATATATGTGTACAACCGATTATACTACTAAAGAAATCAGTGCAAAAGACAGGCGCCACACTCTCCATCCATGGGCCGACCTTGCTACCGCACCTGTAAAAGGTGACCTTGTCATGACAAAAGGCTCAGGACACCATGTGTACGACAGTGATCAAAACAAATACATTGATGGTATCTCAGGTATGTGGTGCGTCAATATCGGATATGGTCGGAAGGAGATGGCGGAGGTCATCGCCAAGCAGGTCGAGGAACTTGTCTACTATTCTCCCTTTGGGGCAATGACAAATCCAATCTCCGCAGAACTCAGTGAAGTACTGTCTGAACTGACTCCAGGAGATTTAAACCGCGTTCAGTTTACGACAAGTGGGTCGGGGGCGGTAGATTCGGCCATACGCTTTGCTCACTTTTATTTTAATGCAATTGGCAAACCCGAAAAGACGCATATCATATCTCGTACCGAGAGCTATCATGGCAGTTCCTATCTGGGCGCATCCCTCTCGGGTAAAAAAGTCGACAGGACCTATTTTCACTATATGACCGACATCATTCACCATATATCCGGCCCCAATCTCTACCGCCGGAATGAAAATATTTCTATGTCAGCTTACTGCCAACAGCTCGTTGATGAATTTGAACAGAAGATACTTGAAATCGGCCCCGAAAACGTTGCCTGCTTTATTGCTGAACCCATCATGGGGTCAGGTGGCGTACTGATTCCCCCTCCAGGATATCACAAAGAGATGAAGCTCATTTGTGAAAAGTATGACATTCTCTATATTCTCGATGAGGTTGTCACCGGCTTTGGACGATTAGGACATTTCTTTTCGGCCGAACCGGTATGGGAGATAATTCCGGATATGATTACCTGCGCCAAGGGGTTGACCAGCGGATATCAGCCCTTGGGAGCTGTGATCATATCGGACAAATTGTTTGACCAGATATCTGGGGACAATGCGCCTGAGGCAGCCTACTTTACAAACGGTTACACCTATTCAGGCCATCCGGTTGCCTGTGCCGCAGCGCTAAAAAATATTGAAATTATGAAATGTGATAACTTGTGCGAGCATGTGCGGGATATCGGGCCCTATTTTATTGAGCAACTAAAAACCCTTGAACAGTACGAAATTGTTGGTGAAACCAGGGGAAGCCACCTGATGGCCTGCGTTGAGTGTAATATCAGTAGCAACAAAGCAGCAGCAGAAGAAAAGGACATGATAGCGGCACAAACAGTGGACGCATTCTGTGAACAATTAGGGCTCATCGTCCGACCCTTTGAGGCCCTCTTGATTCTGTCTCCGCCACTCATTATTAACAAAACTGTAATCGATGAAATAATTTCAATACTGGCCCGAAGTATTGAAAAGGCAACAGTTGCATTGAAATCACAGGGGCTTATATAAAAAAGGAGATTACTATGCAGCAACAATTATTGATTAACGGTGCCCTGGTTGAAGGAAATGGGAGCAACGAGGAGATACTCAATCCGGAAAACGGGGAGAAAATCACAGTTATTAAAGGTGCAAGCGTTGCACAGGTTGATGAAGCGGTTACAGCCGCTGAAAGATCATTCCCATCATGGTCACGCGTGACCCCAGCCGAACGAAGTGCCCTCTTAATGGAGGTGGCGGACGCAATTGGGAAACGATCTGAGGAACTTGCACGCCTTGAGTCACTGAATACTGGCAAACCCTATCTCCGCATGCTTGAAGATGAAATTCCTGCCATCGTCGATTGCTTCCGCTTCTACGCGTCAGCCTGCCGTCTGCAGACAGGCTCTGTGGCGGGGGAATACTTTGAAGGAATGACTAGCATGATCCGTAGGGATCCCGTCGGCGTTGTCGCCCAGATAGCCCCTTGGAATTATCCTCTGATGATGGCGGCTTGGAAAATCGCCCCCTCACTCGCAGCAGGGAATTGTGTTATTTTTAAGCCTTCTGAAAATACTCCGCTGACCATGCTAGAGCTGGCTCCGCTTTTTAAAGAAATCTTCCCAGCCGGTGTACTCAATATCCTTGCTGGAAACGGTCCCGAAGTCGGCGCTGAATTGGCAAAGCATCCTCGTGTGAGAATGATTTCTGTTACCGGTTCAGTCAATACCGGCAAGGAGGTTCTTCGTCTTGCTTCTGGTAATCTTAAACGGACACATTTTGAACTTGGCGGCAAAGCGCCGGTGATCATTTTTGATGACGCGAATATCGAAGATGCGGTCGAGACTGTCCGCAGCTACGGCTATTACAATGCAGGTCAGGACTGCGTCGCAGCATGTAGAGTTTATGCCGCAGACAATATATTTGAAGAATTTTCTGAAAAGTTGACAAATGCGGTTCGTAATATCAAATATGGTGACATCAACGACCCCAATTCAGAGATTCCACCACTGATAACACAAAAACACAGAGAACGGGTTGACGGATTTGTAAAACGTGCTTTGGCTACAGGACATATTGAAATCCTCTGTGGAGGTAAGATTGCCGCCGGTCCTGGATTTTTCTATGAACCGACAGTCCTTAAAGGAGCTCTCCAGCAAGATGAAATTGTTCAGCAAGAGGTCTTTGGTCCGGTAGTTTCGATCACTCGATTTGATAATTCCGTCGAACAGGCAATTGAGTTAGCCAATGATTCTGAATACGGCCTTGCGTCGTCGGTATGGACAAAAGATGTCGGCAGGGCTCACGCAATGGCCGCCCGCTTACAATATGGTGCAACCTGGGTCAATACCCATTTCATGCTGCCCAATGAAATGCCCCATGGTGGCATGAAGCAGACCGGGTATGGCAAAGACCTGTCGATGTATGGCCTTGAGGACTATACAGTGGTCAGGCACGTATTGATGACCCATTAGTAAATACAATTGGCCGCACGGACATCCTCATCTCAGATATGCATTTACTGCTTCATACATTGTCCATTCTATCGATCATTTTTACAGAAAGTGGGTGCTGTTAAGCGATAACAGCACCACTAAAATACCACGATAAATTCCAGCAGGAACACCTCAAAGCCTAAAACTCGTCTGGTCTAAATATTGTTATCTTCCTCAACCTTTGTTTTAAAGTAGTTTCCAGTGAAAATTTGACGATATTCTCATCCGTGTATCATATTTCAGGTTTACAGACTTAAAATTTCACAAATCTAACAGTGGATACGAGAATGGAAGCTATGGAAGCACTGACATTAATTAGTGGTAAAGTGGAAGAGGAAATATTAATTCGTAATGAATACATTGCTGCAGAAAATGAAATTTTGAAATCTAAATTGAAAGGAAGGATTATTTTTAAGGATACTGAACGAATAGGACTAGCCAAAATCGGCAAACAAATGGGACTAAAAGCTTTAAAAGGTGTTGCTTGTATTGTGAAACCGGAAACAATCTTGAGTTGGTACAGAAAACTCATTGCAAAGAAATTTGATGGATCAAAATTCCGAAAGTATCCAGGAAAACCAAAGGTAAATACTGAAATTAAAAAATTAGTCATCCAATTTTCAGAAGAGAATCCAAGTTGGGGCTATGGCAGAATTATTGGAGCACTATCCAATCTTGGTTTCAAGATTTGTAAGCAATCGATTGGAAATATTTTTATCCGAAATGGAATATCTCCGGCTCCAAACCGTGATAATGATACCAGTTGGTCAAGGTTTATTAAAACTCACCAAAATACTATTGCTGCGTGTGACTTTTTCACCACTGAGGTAATAACACCCGCTGGTCTGATCTCCTATTATGTTTTGTTTTTTATTCATATTGGAACTAGAAAAATTCAAATAACGGGTGTTACACCAAATCCGAATGAAGAATAGATGAAATAAATGGCTCGAAATGTGACAATGACAGATTTGGGTTTTCTATCCAACTGCAAGTATCTGATTCATGACCGCGACACGAAATTCTGTAACTCTTTTTGTCACATTATTAAATCAGGAGGAGTAGAACCACTAAAATTACATCCGCAAAGCCCAAAATTGAATTATTTCGCTGAAAGATTTGTATTATCAATAAAATCGAAATGTTTATCTGGACTGATTTTCTTTGGAGAAAAGAGCTTATTTAATGCTTTGAATGAATATACAATTCACTATCATCATGAACGGAATCATCAAGGAAAGAAAAACTGTTTACTATTCCCATTAAATGATTATAGTCCTGAAAATCGAGTGGGCCAAATTAATTGTCAATCTCGCTTGGGAGGCAAGCTGAAATACTATTACAGAGAGGTTGCTTAACAACGGATAGGAAATTGTTAAAAATCGGATGTAAGCATACTACAGTAAAGAGTTTTGCTTGAATTCAATATTTAGACCAGACGGGCAACCTACCATACCCGCCTGCATATTTGGTATTACAGGATCAGTCCTGCACCATCAGATTTATCGGCTCGATGAATTCAGGATCTTCAGTTTCCATGATCTCGAAAATATGTTTATGAAGACGTTTTTTATGTTCACCAAAGATACCCCGTTTCTTGGTAAATGTCT
>Ga0307989_1001440_pt1 | contig 12751 bp, 6 predicted proteins | sample EllFjometagen185_FD_203164 | JGI IMG/M metagenome (GOLD analysis project Ga0307989, IMG submission 203164) | Marine microbial communities from Ellis Fjord, Antarctic Ocean - #185 | ecosystem: Environmental > Aquatic > Marine > Unclassified | place: Southern Ocean | collected 2014-10-08 | reverse complement strand
GTCAATGCGTCTTTGGCTCCCTGATAGGACCTGACATCAATATCGGCCAGATTGTTAAAACCGGAAACATTTGCAATCCCTTTACCAATGTTTTCAGGTAGAACGCTATTTATAGAAATATCTGCGTTTTGATTACCATTTCCACCAATTTGAAATTTAATGGAATTTTGGGTTAAAAAAACTCTACCAACAGAGACACCACCTTCTGGAATTTCTGCTAATTCATTGGGTGGTTCCTCACCTTCCACCCATTTGTCTACAATTCGACAAGGTGGAATCAAATCAGAATCACCGCCTGTATAACGGACAGTCAGTCCTTCAACACATTTAGCACCCTCAATTCCGCTTAAATACTGTCCCTTACCAGTGGCGGTTTCACCATTAATCGTTCCATGGACATCCTCACCTTTATCAGCCACTCTTAGTTCTCCTCCCATCTCACTAAGAATACCGGAAGAGCTACTGATAACCTGAAAACCGTGTCTGGAACCATATAATTTATGATTGATGTTAATTTTGCCTGATTCATCCAAATTAATATCAACTTCAATCCCTTTTTTATCGATTTCGTTTCTAAAGTTTTGAATAAAAGTATCAGCTGTATCATCTGAATTTGCTGCATATTTGGCTTGTTTACCATCTTCAATGATGATCAACGTTTCACCTGCATCTAACATATCCTGCGTGACAGCAGCAGATCCCATCACATTAGTTTTAGTTGCAGCTGATGTTATTTTTACATCAAACCCATCTTCCCTGGAATCTCCAGTAGTGGCTGATGCAGCAATATATTTCAAATTTTCACCAGTAGCACTCCCAAATGTGCCATTGGTACCATCCAACAATTTCCGTTCACCAAATTGAGCTGATCGGGCTATTCTTTCTACATTTCCAATAGCATTATCTATCTCTTGTTGATTTGCGGCTAAACTTGAATCGTTATTTGCCCCCTCATTAAGTGAATGTATAATGAGCTGACGGATATTACCCAAGAGAGAATTAACCTCTGATAAATTCGCTTCAGCAGTCTGGATCATTGACACAGCTGCTTCCGAATTATCTATTGCCTGGGTGGTCCCCATTACCTGCGATTTTAAATGCTCCGCAATAACTAATGAAGCCGGGCCATCAGAAGCTCTATTGATCTTCTGACCAGAGGATAATTTCTCCAGGGTTTTCACCATACCAGAATGATTATTAGTCATCAATCGATGAGTATTAATCGCTGCTAGGTTATGATTGACTCTAAATGTCATTTTTATCTCCCTGGAGATATATTAAATAATTAGGTTTTAAAAAAAAGAGTTTCTTACCCTTCAGAAATCTTTCATTAATCTGTTTGATTAGCTCAGTAAACTTAATACATTCTGAGGTAATTGATTTGCTTGTGCCAGCATTGCTGTCGAAGCTTGTGACATGATCTGGTTACGAGTAAATGTCGCCATTTCCTTCGCCATATCCACATCTCTGATCACTGATTCAGAAGAAACCAAATTTTCATTTTGAATCCGAAGATTAGAAAGGTTACTTTCCAAGGTATTTTTCTGAAAAGCGCCCATGTCGCCTCTGGACTGTGTAATGGAATCTATGGCTGCATCAACTAATATCAAAGTATCTTGAGCACCTTGAAAAGAAGTTACATCAACATCATTAAGGCTTTCATAACCGGATGCATTTGCTACTCCCCTACCCAGGGTTTCCGGGTGAGCACTTTTCACCGATATACCAACTGTTTGGTTCTGATTGGCACCTACGTGAAATCGCATGGAGTTTTGAGCCACAAATACTCGCCCAACTGAAATACCATCAGGTGGCATTTCCATTTCTTGTGGTTGTAGACCTTGATCATCTATATCCATAAATCGATCTGCTACTGCACACTCAGGTGGCATTCCACCTTCCTTACCTTCACCGTAGTATCTGATACTCAAGCCATCCACACATTTGGCACCCTTGATACCGGTTAACACCTGACCTTTACCGATAGCAGATTCACCATTGATGGTACCTTTGATATCCGTACCTGCTTCAACCGCTTTAATATCACCGCCCATATCACCCAAGACACCATCAGTGCTACTTAGTACCTGAAATTTATAATCGGATCCAAACTTATTATGGTTGGCTTGAATTTTTCCAGCATCGTCCAGACTGACAGTAATATCCAAATTATTACGATTAATTTCATTTTGTAAATTCTGAATCATGGTAGCTTTAGTATCATCCGAATTGGAGACATAAGTTGCCATTTTTCCATCTTCGATGATTGTCAATTTCTCACCCGATTTCACCAATTCATCGGTAATAGTAACCTGACCGATAGTAACAGCTCGAGTGGAAGATTGAGTAATCTTAACATCAAACCCCTGTTCTCTGGAATCACCAGATGCCAGTGACGCATTGACAAATTCCAAATTCTCACCAGTCGTACTACCCGATGCACCACGGGAACCATCCAATAAGCGCTTGGTACCAAACTGAGCCTGGTTCGCAATGCGATTAATCGTTTCCAGTGCATTGGAAATTTCATTTTGATCTGCGGCCAGCATCACTTCATCATTAACACCTTCATTGGAAGCATGAATTGCCAGTTGGCGAACAGAAACCAATAAATTATTGATTTCAGCCATATTTGCTTCTGTTGTCTGTATTAATGAAACAGCTGTTTCTGAGTTATCTATCGCTTGATTCAAACCTGCGATTTGAGCTCTCATTTGTTCTGAAATAACTAGAGAAGCTGGACTATCAGCTGCTCGATTAATTTTCATCCCTGACGATAATTTCTCCAGTGTTTTATTCATTGCATTATTATTTGCAACCACATTTCTGTGAGAATTTAACGCTGCTACGTTGTGATTAATTCTATAAGTCATTTTAATCCTCCTTGTTAATCACATTGATATACGAACGTCCCTGTTCGTACATTTTAAAAAACCTAAAATATATACAAATTGCATCAGGCTTGGTCATACAGCCTGTCCATATCTTCCATGAAAATTGATTGTAAACTTCCTGTATACAATTGAACCTTGGTATTACATTGTCGATTCCACCATCAATTGTGGGGACAACATACCTTTTAATTGTTCTGCCATTTCACTGGCTTTTTCCTTAGATAGAGATAATACTTCAACACCTGCTACTTTTGGTTTCATTGTGAGTTTTAACATTTCAACCGCAAGATTCACATAATAGCTTTCCTTGATAACAAGGTCTTTATTTAAGGATTTCAATTCTTTAATAGAGCTATAAATCAACAACAATGCATCTTTTCGTTCTTCAGACGAATGAATTCTGATTGATTTTAGATTTAAAAAACCACTACTATTCGGAATACCTGTTGCTAATAACTCTGGTGTCAAAGAGGGTAAACTGAGTATTTCAGCCTTTTTACCTTCCAAATCCAATGGCACTACTAATCCATTTTGTTTCACTAAAACATGCCCAACAATCTGACCAGCTTGCTCTGTATTTGTGCCATCAAAATAGAGGGTTAAACCTCTCGTCCTTTTATTTGTCTTAAGTCCTGTTAAGTAACCACCTTCACCAATTGTTGCTTCATTTCCAATTTCTCCCACAATATTTTTCCCCACTTTGGCTACTACTGGCTGCCCGGGATACTTAGAAATTAATTGTGTTTTTAAACTGGTACTGGTGAAATTATTCGCTATTCCCAGTTGATTATGTTTAAAGTACAGAAAATTATTTTTTGTTTTATACACACTGATATTAAATCCATTTTCATGTAATCCACGTTGTAGATTAGGAATTAGTGTTTCAATAGTTTCTTCTTCAGTGAATCTATATTTATATTCCTTTTCATCATCAGAAATAATAATTAATTCTTCATATTGTAATAATTCAGCCGAAATAGCTTTATAACCAATTAATCCGCTATATTTAGGTAATTCTATTATTTTAACAGGATAACCACCTTCATCAGATGAAGTCACATGTGGAGATCCTTTCACAAATCTTAACCCTTTTCCCTTAGTAATTGTTTTAACTCCACAATTTCCATTTAATAGTGCTTTTCCCTGGAAACTAGCTGCTTCAGAAATCATCTTAATATTTGATATTCTCTCAGTCAGGTAATTATTAACCACAGAAACCGGAATATTAGAAGCTGGAAAAAAACGAATCTCTTTCTCAAGAAATTTCCCCATTTCACTTAACTGATCATTAATTTTTTCAATATTAATTCTGGCTATTTGTAAAATAGAGACACAATTTTCCAGCTTTGAAATCATATAAAATCGCCCTTTGGAATGGTCTCCGGTTGGCCTAATTTTATCTGGTGATTCTCCTCTTTCAGAAAAAAGGTTACGATCTATATTTCTATCTTTTTCCTGAATTCGCAATTTAGGAGCAACTTGTTGATAATATGGATTCATGTTGTCCTCTCATTTTTCAGTTACTCAATCAATTTTTTATTACTGCAATAAGCTCAATACATTATTAGGGCTCTGGTTGGCTTGCGCTAACATCGCTGTCGCAGCCTGAGACATAATCTGATATTTTGTGAATTCTGACATTTCTGCCGCCATATCCGTATCTCTTAATACTGATTCGGAATTGATCAGATTCTCCTTAGCAATGCTTAAACTGGCTATATTAGCTTCCAGAGTATTTTTCTGGACGGCTCCCAGATCTGCCCGGACATGGGTGATCTCATCAATGGCTTTATCAACCATTAACAATGCATCCTGAGCCCCTTGAAAATCCCTGATATCCAGCTCTCTTAAGCTTTTAAACCCACTTTCATTATTAACATCCTGGGCCAGTTTATGGGCGGATGTCCCCGGAATCAGAATCTGAGTGATTTGATTATGGTTCCCACCTATCTGGAAGGTCAGCGCATTTGAATTCATTGCCACTCTGCCCACCTCTGGCATCATCGGATCGCTTATTCCGGTATAGCGGATCTGCAATCCGTCCACATTAGTCCCCACACCACCGGTTAGTAGTTGGCCTTTTCCAACAGCGTATTCACTACCGATGGTTCCCTGGACATCGTATCCGTTTTGAATTGTCATCGGGGTGGACGCCCGCTCGGATAAAAACCCACCGGTGGAACTAATCACTGAAAAGCTACTCTCAGAGCCATACTCCTTATGATTGATCACCATCCGGTCCATTTCATCGAAATAAACATCCAGTTGAAGCCCTTCTTTGGTCATCAGATTGTTTAATTCATTTCTGATCGCTTCTAAACTGGAACCGGCCTTGGTTTGGTATTTAACAGCTTTACTGCCATCCATCAGATTTATAATTTCCCCATCGTCAATCAACGCCTGGGTCATGCTAATGCTACTGGTTACCTGTGCCTGAGTGGCTTCCTGGCTGATTTCAATAGCGTATCCACTTTGGGGGGCATCTTTGGTATTGGTGGTGGCCTTCATAAAGGTTAAATCCTCACCGGAAGCAATACCATTAATTCCCAAACTACCATCCAACAGTTTCTTGGTACCGAACTGTGCCGAATCCGCAATACGGTCAATACTATCTAAAGCATTGATCAGTTCAGCCTGATCCGCTTCCAACATAGTACTGTCATTAACACCTTCATTTCCGGCATGGACAGCTAATTGCCGCATACTGATCAACAAGCGGTTCATTTCCGTTAAAGAGGCTTCTGTAGTCTGTACTAAAGCCACTGCGGTTTCTGAGTTCATCACTGCCTGTTTTAAACCCGCCACCTGTGCTCTCATCTGTTCGGAGATCACTAAAGTTGCCGGACCGTCAGAAGCTCTGTTGACTTTCATTCCACTGGATAAATGTTCTAAGGTCTTACCAAGCTTTGCATCATTACGAACCAGATTTCGGTGCGCATTGATGGCTGCTATATTATGATTGATTCGAAGTGTCATAATTTTTCCTTCTATTTAATATTCAACTATTTTAGTTCCCCGATAAATTTTCCGATATTTAAAGATGTTCATTACTTAAAGAGACTCTGATTCCCTTCAAAGGCTCCATAACTAATGGGCATTTCAGGTACTCTTTGTTTGTTTCATTTACCACTGTTTTAGCTTTGGTTCTGTGGGGTGAAAGGCTTTCCCGAACCTTTCACCCCTTTCTCTTTCCCGAATTTTAAGAGAAACTGTGTTTATCCGGTAATTCTAATCTGTTGAGGTGCACTTTCCATTTGTGGCCTGATGTCCTTTTTCGCCATCTGCTTCCAGCCTTCTGACAGATTTCCCAGTACTATTTGAACATCTTTGATCATCTGAATATCTTTTTTTAAGTTAGCAATCACAATCTGTTCATAACAGTGGACATAGATCTTCTTGAGATTGGCTGCGATCTCGCCGCCCTTGTCTTCTCTCAGCGTACTTAAGAGTTCCAGCAAGATCTTACCGGTACGATTCAGATTCTGATGAGCGGTTTCATAGTCCTTCTCATGAATGCTCTGAATCGCCTTACCTGTAAATCTCTGCATCCCGTCATAGAGCATCACGATCAGTTGCTTTTGACTGGACGTTTTGATACTGGTGGTTTGGTACGCCTGATATGGTCTTCCTTGAGCCATTTTTTCTCCTGTTGACGCCAAGATCACTTCCTTGTGATCCTCCGTTTTGGTTATTAGGGTTTAAAGTCGCTTCAATGGTTTAATTAAGCCGTTCCTCGCTGTTCAACTTATTGAGCGTTGAGTAGTGACAATACTGATTTTGGTGTCTGATTTGCCTGTCCCAGCATGGCTGTTCCACTGGCCAACAGAATCTGTTGTTTCGTGAAATGAGACATTTCAGCTGCCATATCGGTATCTCTTAATCTGGATTCTGAAGCGATCAGATTTTCAGACGCATACCTTAAATTATTTAAATTGGATTCCAGGGTATTTTTCTGGAATGCTCCTAAGTTTCCTCTGGCCGATGTGACTTCATAAATGGCCTGATCGATCATTTTCATGGCATCCTGAGCACCTTGTAGTGTCGTGGCATCAATCTCACCCAGTGAGGTATAACCACTTTCGTTTTCCACACCTCGCCCCAGAATTCTGGTATTAACACTCGGTAGTGACACAGCTGCGGTTTGATCCTGGTTGGGACCAATCTGAAAAGTCAGTGCATTATTCGTCACATGAACCGCCCCTTCCGGAATATTTTCAGGAGGCACCGGTTTACCATCCGGGCCCAGCACAGGATTTCCCTGGGCATCCAGTTGTGGGATGCTTTTAACCCCACCCATATACTCAATCACCGTACCTTCTGCACTGGTACCTTCTGCTGCGGTTAGATACTGCCCTTCACCGAAAGCCAGTTCACCACCAATGGTACCCTGAACATCACTTCCCTGGACGGCTTCTATCAATGTATTGGCTTCATCTCCTAAGATCCCTTCTGTGGAAACCACCACTCCAAAACTGGGCTCTGACCCATACTGTTTATGTTCCACATATAGTCGGTCATCTTCGGTCAATCCCACTTCCAATTCCAGATTATTCTGCTGCATTAACAGATGCAGATTGTTCATGATGGAATCCATAGTTTCACCGACCTTGGCAAAATAACTGAAGTTTCGCCCCCCCTCATTAAAGGTAAACTGAACACCACCTGTGGCGATCTCTTCTTCGCTTAAACTTCTGGTGCCTTCCATTCTGGATTTAGTAGCAGATTCGGTCACATCCACGATAAAACCATCGGCGGGGGAAGAGTGACTGGCAACATCAGATTGAATATATCTAAGGCCTTCACCCACTGCCACACCATTAATCCCGTTACTGCCATCCAGTAAATTTCGGGAACCAAACTGAGCCTGACTGGCGATGGTATCAATAGTTTTGATTGAATTATCAATCTCTGCCTGATCTGCAGCCAGCATCTTATCATCATTAGCGCCCTCATTGGCGGCATGTAATACCAGTTGTCTCATATTGACCAGAATGTTATTCACTTCACTCATCGAAGCTTCAGAAGTTTGAATCATAGATATAGCCAGTTCTGAATTCAAAGTAGCCTGTTCCATGGATTTAATCTGAGATCTCATCTGCTCTGAAATCACCAGAGAAGCCGGGTCATCCCCAGCACGGTTAATTTTATAACCGGAAGACAGCTTTTCCAATGTCTTATTCATCGCCCTGTCGGTCTTTTCCAAGTTCCTCCAGGAATTGATGGCTGCTGTGTTATGGTTAATCCGTAAAGTCATAAATTACCTCTTAAAATATCGGGTTTTTCAATTCGGGAAATTTTACTCTTAGCTTCTTATCGGTAACTATTAATAAAAACTTAAAGAAATAAATAGATTTATTTGAGATTACTAGAAGAAAAATGATAACTGTTCAGGAAGCAGAGGGCTTACAGAGGAAAATTGATTTGATTATTTAAATCGAAGTATCAAATTATAAAGACCTTTACGACGAATCATTTTAATAAGCCAGGAGAAGCAAATGGAGCATATAAGTGTAACACAAGCGGTACGTCAATATAACGGATTAAGGAGAAAAACCATAAATTATTAAGAATCGTGTTGATAGGGGGTTGAATATTTTGTGAATGCATAAATCCACAATGATCCGCAGAGAAATCACTGAAGAACTATCTAGTATTATGCTGGCAGAAAAGAAATAGGTTTGATCTAAAATGAATTAGAACCTAAAACAAGGAAGTAAAAAACCAGGCCTGCATTAGCAAGCCTGGTTTACAGAGCAGAATTATAAAAATTAAGGTACTATGGAGCAAGAACAAATATACTTAAATTAAAAGAATCATCATCACCCGCACCACCTGATTTTTCCGCTTTTAGATAATATGAATCACCTGCTGTCAGTGCAGAATCCGCATCGCAATAATGACGATTGCTACCATCTATCGCATCTTCGCAGGTAAGAGCCACAGATGTTACCTCTGAAATATCTTCATAAAGTTCGAAAACAACCCCTGATTCTCCATTATATTCAAACCGATATCTAGACTCATTGGTCGGTGTAAACTCAAAATACTTTATGTCATCAGGTTTAATATGCCACTGCACATTATCGCTTTCGCTTATAGAAACCGGATTGCTAAAACTGGTTCCAGGTTCCGATATGGCTTCTACCAATAAATTAAACCGACAATCTTCTTCAGCAGTACCCCAGGTGGGCGGCCTTACCCAGAATACGCTAGGAAAAGTATCCAGGTCTTGTGATTTCGTATAAAAATGAAAATCTCCAGAAGGAGCAAACCCCCAACCGGCGATATCATTCCAACCATAACCTTCCTCAAGATTAAACATCCTAAAGTCAGCCCCTTCGGTACAATCATCACTCACCGGGGCTTCGGCTTTAACATGATAGTAGACACCTGCTATGTTCATATCCAGATAGTAAAACTGATGATCGGTCGAAGTTGTTACCTGATTATTAACCGGGACACCTTCTGTTAAATCCACCAGATTTTCCGATTTGATAGATAAAACAAAATCCAGCGGATCTTTTTCATCGAACCGACCACGAATCATAATGATTAAATCATCCGCCGTATCCGTCATAAAAGCGCGATCCCCATGCGAATTCATGGTCGGTATCTTGACCCAGTTGGAGTCAAAAAGCTGAAAATGTTCGATATGATCCGTATCTCCGGAAACATCTAAATGATAGGGCTGATTCGCATTCGCCGCAAATTTGATATATTTGACGACCTCAGTGGATGACAGGCTAAAGGAAAGATTTGATCCTTCTGTCAACAACAACCCATCATCAACAACCCAGCTCGTTCTCGTGGTTGAGGAACATGGATCACTCACTTCTGTTATTTGGTCAACGGAGCAGGTAATATTATATGTTGCTACATTACTTCCCCCGTTATGATAAGCTTGGATTCTCACCCGTATTGGTTTAGTTATATCTGCTGGTGTTAATGTTTTAGATATACTTAACCCAGATGTTCTTTGATTATGTTTCTGATCCCAGCCATCATCACTGCCGTTTCTGGTGTAAATACGAACCTGGTATACTCTTTCACTGTTTTTTAGCAGGGTGCTTGAACTGACAGGGGCCGCCCAACTAATATCCAGATCAAAGTTCTCACCTACCATCGACCCTGAAACGAGAACATTTTGCGGAACATGATCAGCGGGTGTTTTATAGGTCCAGCGGGGAATCATTAGTGCCTTGTCACCAGCTCTTAGTATCCCATCAAAATTGGCAGTCAATGAGACAGAGAAGCCCGGATAATCACCTGCACTCTCTGTCCAAAAAGCATTTTCAATACCAGCACCATTGTCCCAATCTAAATCCCAATATTGTTCCCATGGATACAAAACAAAATCATCCGAACCATTCTCGTTAGATTTTTGATAGGCACCATAGTCCTCAATTTTCATGGTATCGGTGATTGCACCCACCGTGATTATATCGGGCCAAATATCTCGCCCCGTATGTAACCAACCACCATCCAGGTCATCATAAACATTGATAACATCTATTAAGGTACCTTCCGCTAAGCCATTGGCATACCAATCCCCATCAGGGATCCGAATGAGTTGAAATTTTCCTTTCACCTCACTGCCGTTTGGTAATCGTAGCACAATACCAGCGGTTAATATTTTTCGGTTTGAAAAATCACCGACCAATTCCATGGTTCTAATATTGCTGCTAAAGTGATAATCAGTACCTGTGGCAGACACACTGACATTCTCAACTTCATCCCACAACCAAAGCAATTGATAAGCTTGAGAGGGATAATACATCTTGCCATCACTAATATGTTTTTTATATGTCCAATTCAGTGTGACTTTGGAATCATTTCCAACAATTGCACCAAATACAGCGTTACCATCAGCATCAACCAGTTTCGGTAGATAATCATCAGAAGGGAAAGGTCCCAGTTTTTTTTCAATAATTTCTGTTCCGGAATAGACGCCATCCGAATCAGTATAAGTGATGGTAAACTTGAAAACGGCATTATTCGAAGGTGAAAACATATAAGGAATCATATAGTCAGATCCGAAGGCATCAGTGCCCGGTTGTTCTTGATTTCCCCAATTCATCCAATCAGAGTCGCCAAAACTACCTAAATTAAAATGATTTAAACAAATAATGGCTGAATTCACAGAGTCACCCTCTGTACAATCATTTTTAAAATCTGCAACACCGTCTTCATTGAAATCTAATTGTGCGGCTGTTAGTGCCTCAAAGTTTGATCCGGTATCCCTTACTTCAACCTTAACACCCGTTATCGTGAATCGACCACCTAGGGTCTCACTTTGTGGGTCACGTACCTGCAATTTTATCCGTTTATTTCCAGCATCATTTAGAGCTGATAAGCGGACATCAAATTTGACGCGGTTTCCAATATCTTTCAATTTATTTTCTGCATCTAAAATCACATACCCCTTTAAATCCCAATTCTCAATCGTATTATTGCTGTATCGGGTAATTCCCTGCCCCAATTTACGGTAAACAGGTAAATTTACATCTCCATCAGCGGATACATCATATACGAATTGCTCAGTCGACTCATCAAAATAGAGATCTCCCGTCGCATCGCACAAATGACTTAAACGGACATCCAGCAGTATTTCTTCTTCAATAGGGTGTGTTGCCAACCAGTCAATTAATCGATTAGTTTTTTGGAATCGATCCCGTCCATCATGTAAATATTTTTCATGGTAGTTACTGGTAACCCATGTGTTTAAGGCACTACTGTTAACAGATCCACCAGAATAAGTAGCTATTTGCGCCAGTAGATCAGCAAGATATTGATCATTTAATACTTGTATGGTATCAAAACTCTGTAAAGTGGCCGCCATCTCCTCATTTTCAAAAGAAACTTCACCCAAATCTTCATCAACATCAATATCAAGTTCTGTCACTAAAAAGCCACTGGTATCGTTTTGAAATAGCGTATTCACTTCTGCATCATCAGTTGCATCCAGAACCAGGGTTTCTTCGGCAATCTGCTTAATGGTTTCCATTAGACCAACGTCATTAACGGATGTTCCAATTGGATTGTTTGCATCTAATTCATTGTGAGTTGCAGCTCTAATAATAGTTGCCAACATTGCAACTTGTTTTTTCATGTTGTCATCAGTTTCAAGCATACTATCAATCGTATCCATGATATAGGTTGTTTTTTCAGGGTCTGCGTCAGCGCTGGCGTCTGAAATCATTTTTTCGACAATAATTGATTTTGCCGTCGTAACGTGCGTCACCATTAATTCAGGTAAATCGGCACTATCAATCACACCTGATGTTCCATCATTCAAATCAGATATTGTTTCAGTAACACCTAAATATGATTTAAGTTCAGCACCTGTACCAATACACTCATCTGTACCGGTATCAAAACTGCCATCTCCACTGACATCGACAAAGGTCTTGCTACTTGCAGAATCAGAGCAAGTGTTACTATCAGCCTGGCCTTCAATGTGAAGATAGAGAATCGCCGTTGAAGAGATCGTTGAAAGATCAACCCCTGGTAAAGTAAAAGCACCGGTATTATCCGTTCGTGTACCTGCTGTCAGTGGTGTATCGCTACCAACAGCCTTCAAGTTGACATCAGCATATGCGAGTGGTGCATCAATCGCATTACCACTAAATTGAACGTTAACAGAGGTATTAGGGGTACTGGGCGTCGGAGTGGTTGTTGATGTCCCACTGGAACTACTGTCGTCACTCCCGCAGCTGATGATTAAAAAAAATGAGAATAATAACAGAAGTAAAAGCAAGAAATTTCGTTTCATTATGGACCTCCATCCTTTAAAGATTACTGAACCGTTTATTTCAATTCTTTCTCACATCCAGCATACCGATAAAGATAAAAAAGCA
>Ga0307989_1001439_pt1 | contig 12756 bp, 8 predicted proteins | sample EllFjometagen185_FD_203164 | JGI IMG/M metagenome (GOLD analysis project Ga0307989, IMG submission 203164) | Marine microbial communities from Ellis Fjord, Antarctic Ocean - #185 | ecosystem: Environmental > Aquatic > Marine > Unclassified | place: Southern Ocean | collected 2014-10-08 | reverse complement strand
AATTATTAATAACTATAATTTTAAGATTTGGCTTTAAATATTTGTTCATTAACCCATTGGAATCGTAAAGAAAACCCAAATCACCAGTAATTAATACATTTAGCTTGTCAGAATTAAAGGCATATCCAGCTGCTGTGGAAACCTGCCCATCAATTCCACTAACACCTCGGTTTGAATTGTACTCAATACCCTGTTTGCTGCCAAATAATTGTGAATACCTTACCGGTGTACTGTTGCCAAGATGCAGAATAGTATCTTCGGGTATATGTTTTAGTATTAGGTCAATAACTTTAAAATCTGAATATTCAATTTTTGATAGATATTTTTTCTTTTTTATGTCAATATTCTTTTTCCTTTCACTCCACAAACTTGTATAGGTGCTATTTATTGGTTGTAAAAAACTAATTATTGAATTAAAGAACTCAGACTCGTTACTTACTATCACATCTGTAAGGCTAAAATAAGTATCCATTTTTTCACCAGATGGCGAAATATGCCAATGAATTTCAGGTTTGTTATTTCTAAGGAATTTCTTGACCATTTTTGAAACAACTTGTCCTCCAAAAGTTATAAGTATTTCTGGTTTAAAAAGTTCAAATTCATTTTTGTTGATGGTGGAAATAATATTATCAATAGTATCAATAAATTTATCACTAAACAGGTTGGATGTTGTTTCGGTTAATACAACCGTGTTATTATTTGCAGAAATTCTTTCAAGTATCTGAATAATTTCATTATTTACAGTAGCCTGTCCAGTAATAATCAGTACTTTTTTGCTGCCATTCCATTTTGCAGCAATTTTCTCAATTTGATTTTGTGAAATAACTGGTAAGATATTATCAATCTTTGATGCTTTGCCTGAAATTTGTTGATTTGTTGTTCCATAAATAGGTTCATCAAAAGGTATATTTATGTGCACAGGTCCGGCTTGTGGGAAAAGGCTTTTATTAATTGCTTCATTAATTATATTCTCAGCAGCTTTAAATTTTTCTTTTGTGTTAAGCAAAACAGGGAGCTGATAACTTTTTTTTATGTAATTTCTATATATGTTTTTCTGTATGATTGTTTGTCCATCACCAACATCAATCAAATGTGGCGGACGATCTGCAGTTATTACAAGGAGAGGTATTTTTTGATAATAAGCTTCAGAAATTGCTGACGCATAGTTTAATACAGCACTTCCTGAAGTACAGGCAATTGCAATAGTTTTTTTTGAGTTAAGGGCAAGTCCTAGTGCAAAAAATGCAGCACTACGTTCGTCAACTATGCTAAATGCGTTTATTCCAATCCTATTTGCAAAGCTTAAAATTATTGGAGCATTGCGCGAACCCGGTGAAATTACTATGTCGGTTAATCCTTTTTTTACAAAAATATCTGCAAGCAGACTTATGTTTTCTTTGTCAGATGTCATTGTGCAAATTTCTATAAATTATCGATAACCGACAATAAAGTTTGTGATTTATGAACAGTTTCCTGATATTCGGCTTCAGGATTAGATGCTGCAGTTAGTCCGCCCCCAACATAAATATTTACTTTATCAGTGTCGAGCTCAGCGCATCTGAGGTTTACAAATAGTTGCGATTCACTATCCATATTCCATGGGCCCAGAAAGCCTGTGTAATATCTTCTACTATGTAATTCGGCTTTTTGTATCAGTAAAAACGCTTCGGCCTTAGGTAATCCGCATACTGCTGGTGTTGGATGTAATCCAGCTATAAGTTTCCCAATTTTGGAGTCAACCGCTGATGTTGGAATTTTGAATTTAGTTTGAATGTGGGCTAAATTTCCTGCAGTTACAGTTATTGGGTCGCTAAGTTCGTAATTGTCAATTTGTAATTCTGATAATAACGATTCAATGTATAATGTTACATAGTGTTGTTCTTCTTTTTCTTTTAACGACCAACTTGGGCTAACGTCTTGATTTGTGAAATTTGGCAGTTTGTTATCTCCTTTGTTGATTAATCTTGTGCCTGCAAGTGCATCAATAATTATGTTTTCATCAATACTTTTGGTAAGTATTTCGGGTGATGCTCCACACCAGGTTCCTTTGTTTGGAATATGGAACAAGTATACAAATGCATTGTTATACTTCTCCATAAGTAATTTAAGGAGTTTGTATGTGTCTAGTTTTTTTTCAAGTTCTTTCTTTATTACCCTAGATAACACTGCCTTTTGTAATTCCTCTTCTTTAAGTTTGTTTATGAAAAATTCAGCTTTGTCTAAATAGTTTGATTTGGAAATATAGGTATTATCTTTAAAGTTATAGTCACCAATATCAGGAAGGCTATGCAAAAATTTAACTGCATTATCAATGTTATCAAATTCAGACAATATAAAATCGGGTTTTATAATGTCTGCAATTCCTGATTTAGCACTTTCAAAATCAGCTATAACGAAACCATGTGCTTTTTTAATTTCAAGTATTTCAATGTGTTTAGTGGTGTGGTCCTTTTGGAAAATAAGTTTACGTGTACCTGATTCAGGTAAGCTATAGATTACAAAAGGCAATCCTTTTTTAATTAATAAATCTGGTAAATCAAGTATATTTCTTATCATTTTTTCACAATCATATTAGTTATCCTGCATGTGGAAAGAATTCTGTTTTTTTCGTCAGTAACATCAATATTCCAAACATGCATATTGCTACCCTTGTAAACAATTGTTCCTGTTGCAATCACATTGCCTTTTCTTGTGCTTCGTATATGGTTCGCGCTTACATGGGTTCCCCTTACCGCAAACTTAATATTATCAACAATATATGAGGATCCTAATCCGGCAACAGTTTCTGCTAAAGCAATTGTTGCACCGCCATGAAGTATTTTGTCTGGCTGAAAAGTTGTGTGATTTACTGGCATATGAGCAATTATTTTACCATCTTCAATTTCAATGTATTCCATATGAAGATGCTCCATCATTGTACCTTTATTTAAGGCATTAATTTCTTTAATAGATAATTTTTTTAAGTCCATCTTAAATTTGCCATTTAATAATTAAAACATTTTTTTAATAACATAATTAACTGCCCCAATTATCTCTATCAAGGCTGCGATATTGTATGGCTTCCGCCAGATGTTCAGTTTGGATTATTTCGCTATTGTCTAAATCGGCTATTGTACGGGCAACTTTAATTATCCTGTCATAGGCTCTTGCGGATAAACTTAATTTTTCCATTGCTCGTTTTAATAGATTTTGGCCTTGCTCATCCAGTTTGCAGAAGTTGCTTATATCACGGCTACCCATTTGAGAATTATTATGAATATTTTTTTGATCTAAAAATCGGGCGTCTTGAATTTTACGAGCCATGATTACCCTTTGCCGAACAGGTTCACTTTTTTCTCCGGATTTTGCATCTGTTAGTTCACTAAACGGAACAGGAGTAACTTCTACATGAAGGTCAATTCTATCCATTAAAGGACCTGAAATTTTATTAAGATAATTTTTTACAATACCTGGTGAGCACACACATTCTTTGTCAGGATGATTGTAATAACCACACGGACATGGGTTCATTGCAGCAATCAACATAAAGCTTGCAGGATAATCTACTGTAACCCTAGCACGCGAAATGGTAACAATTCTGTCTTCCATTGGTTGACGCATTACCTCAAGTACGCTTCTTTTAAATTCGGGTAATTCATCAAGAAATAGCACGCCATTTTGAGCAAGAGATATTTCGCCAGGTTGCGGGAATGTGCCTCCACCAACCAAGCCTGCATCGCTAATTGTATGGTGTGGTGAGCGGTATGGGCGTGTTGAAACCAATGCAGAATCACTTTGTAATAACCCTGCAACTGAATGAATTTTAGTAGTTTCCAATGCTTCTTCGAGCGACATTGGAGGTAAAATTGAAGGTAATCTTTTGGCTAACATGGTTTTGCCTGAGCCCGGTGGACCAATCATTATTGCATTATGCCCTCCGGCTGCTGCAATTTCGAGTGCCCGTTTAATGTTTTCCTGGCCTTTAACATCCATAAAGTCGAAAGCATAAGTGCTTAATTTAGTAAGCTGGTCGTTGGGATTTACCTTTACAAGTCCATCTTCGGTATTATTATCGAGCATTGCAACAACATCGTTAATATGTTTAAAGCCGTATACGTCAATACCCTCAACCATAGCGGCTTCCATAACATTTTCGTGTGGAACAATTATTCCTTTAAAGTTGTTTTCCTTAGCTTTTATTGCCATCGGGAGTGCACCTTTTACGGGCTTTATTGTTCCGTCGAGCGATAGTTCGCCCATCATTACAAAATCGTTTAATCTATCACTGGTTATTTGTTCTGAGGCTGATAATATTGCTATGGCAATTGGTAAATCGTATGCTGAACCTTCTTTTTTTATATCGGCAGGAGCCATATTAATTACAATCTTGCGCCGTGGGAATTTAAAACCGAGATTGTTAATGACAGAAACCAAGCGGTGATGACTTTCTTTAATTGCATTATCAGGCAAACCAATTAGATAAAATTTATTACCTTGGCTTACATTTACTTCAATTGTTATAATTATGGCATCAATACCGTGAATAGCTGTGCCGTATGTTTTTACCAGCATAATTTTTAATTAGTGTTAACAAATGTAGGAAAAATTAGCTAGCAAACTAAAAATTAATTCGTGAACCCAGCAGCAGTGGTTGCAGTGCTAGCTTATTGAAATAGCTACTGATTTAGTTGATAGTAAAAAGTGGCTGACAGCGGGAAGCCCACTTATTACTTACAAATAAACAGGAGGTATGAAATAACTATAAACGGAAGACACGCCCGCTGCCCAAAAAAAACTCTTAAAAAACATACTAAGGTTTATAGCCCGACTGATTGAATATTGCCTGGGCATCGGTATTCTGGATTAGATTTTCGAGAGTAATATCAGGATTTGTATCCATATATTTACGAACAATTTGCCAACCAAGCCATATACCTATACGCGAAGGAGAATTATTAGAAAAACCCGTAGTAAATGGGCCATCCTGCATTAGTTTAGTTTGAGTTTTATAATCGGCAGAGTAGAACATCTTGTTTTCCACAAGAAATGCCCACACATTTGATTTATTGTTTTCAATCCAATCAATTTGCTCAGATGTGTAGCAAATTTTAAGGCTATCTGCCACATCAGGAAGCATTGCATCAAGATAATACAGTAATTTACCGGCAGCAATCATTCTATCGACAAGTGTTTTTTGCTTATTGCGAAGAGCTAATTCTTTGATATAAATAGCTTTCATAACATCTATGGCAATATTATTATCGGTCATGCACCTAATTTTATAATTGGGAATACCCAGACTTCTATATGCCGAGAAACCCTCACCTAGATATACATCCAAAGCTATAATTAAGACAGAGTCATCAAAAATTATAGGCTCTTCGAAGAATAAATTTGAAACATATGAATAAACTCGTGGAATTTGTTTGTTGGGAAAAAAATAATGGTATCTACTAAAGGCACTTGATAATTGTAGCTCAAGTTCATCCAGCTGAGTGTACATTCCTGAAACTGAATTAGATATTGCAATTAACTGCGTATCGGTAACATACTTATAAAGAGGCACTAGTTGTTCATTTGTTAATTTAGATGTTCCCAAAAAAAGAGGGAATTCTTGTTGTATTTGGGTTATATCCTCCAAGAAATTACTTGTGTCGGCATTTGCCAATGCTATTTCATATCGATGAATTTTAACATCTATATTGATAAGTTGAGATTTATCAATATTTGGGCCCTTATGTAGCCTTGTGTCGCATGCCTGTATTAAAAATAATACAAAGAAGATATATAAGTATGATATGTAGTTTTTTGTCATAATCATAAAAAAATGTCAGCACAAAAATACTGACATTTTTTATTTTTATTGAAAGAAGTTATTTTTAATCACATTAAGGAAATGTAATTAAAATATTTTCCATCCAAGTGTTACCATAAACATGTTGGCTTTGGTTGATACTGTTTTACCGTCAAAACTTATATCATTTTTAGTCCAATCATTTATTCCGCCAACATATTTTACATCTAAAGCAAACATAAGTACATCTACGCCAGCACCAACTTGATATTGCCATATTAAATCATTCCAGTTAGCATCTTCAATGGGCTCTGCTATTCCATTAATTTCCATTTCTTTATTAGTAGCAATATTGGCTGACATACCACCAAATAAGCGAATGTTAACTAGTTTTAAATCAATTATTCTCCAACCTACACTTACAGGAATCTGTATGGTTTTGTAGGTCATTTCAAGTTTTTCGTTTTCCACATCAATTCCATCATCTTCCCAAATGCCACCTTGAGTTAACCAGTTTATTTCAGGTTGTACATAAAATTTGTCACCAATTCGAACAAAAGCGCCAAAAAGGAAATTGCTTTTTATTGTACTGGTGATTTCACTTGTGTTTGTTGTTAGTTTAGATGCTGTATATCCAATTTGAGGCCCAAAATGAAATTGTGCCTGAATCACACTTACAATTAATAATGCTGAAATAATTAATACTGTTTTTTTCATGATATTTTTTTTTACATGTTTTGATTTCAAAAATAAACAAAAATTCATAAACACCTGCATTATTTTACATGAATAATTATCTTTGTAATATTTTTAATCTAATTTATAATATTAGCTATGATTTTAAGGAGTGTTATTATTGCAACTATAATTTCTGTTTCGCTCAGTTTGGCAGCGCAACAAAAGCCATTTCAGTTTGGATTTAAGGTAGGACCAAATATTGGATGGTATAATACTATTTCTGATAATTATGATAATAAGGGTGCAGATTTTGGGGCTTCATGGGGCTTTATTGCTGATATTTTTATTATGGAAAACTATTCATTTACCACTGGTTTTGATGTGCTTTATTTGAATGGAACAATGTCTTATCCTTATGCTTACGATAGTGACGACTTACTACCTGCTGAGGTAAATGGCACACTCACAAGAAGTTATCGCACTAAGTATATTAAGTTGCCTTTTATCTTGACCATGAAAACCAATGAAATTAAAAAACTTAGATATTTTGGGCAGATTGGTTTCGGTTTAAGTATTCTTCTTACTGCCAGAGCAAATGACGAATTTATTTCAGATATAGGAGGTAATGTTATCACAAATGACAAGCACAATATTTATGATGAATTGAGGTTTACTCGCGAATCGTTAATTATGGGAGCAGGAGTTGAAATTCCAATCCAGGGTTCTACTTATATTCGTGTAGGATTGGTTTTCGATAATGCTTTTATTAATATTCTCAAAGGGGATAATACTGTTGACTCTTCTGTTAAAAACAATGGAAGGAATAGCTTTTTTGGAATTGATGTTAGTATATTGTTTTAGGTTTCAGGTTTCAAGTTTTAGGTTTTAGGTTAAAAGGGAAAAGATGAAAATAGCATTAGCACAATTAAATTATCATATTGGAAATTTTGAAAATAATACATCAAAAATAATTGATGGTATAAAAAAAGGTGAAAAAGAGGGGGCTGATATTGTCATTTTCTCTGAACTTGCCGTATCAGGTTATCCTCCTCGCGATTTTTTGGAGTTTAATAATTTTGTTGAGCTATGTATTACTTCTGTAGAATCAATTGCCAAACATTGTACAGGTATTGCAGCAATAGTTGGGTTGCCTACTTTTAATGATGCAGATAAAGGTAAGCCTTTATTTAATTCGGCAGCTTTTATCGCAGAAGGCAAAATTCAGACAATTATTAACAAAACGCTTCTACCTAACTATGATATCTTTGATGAATACAGATATTTTGAACCAAACACTGTGTTTAATGTGGTTGAATATAAAGGTAAAAAGATAGCTGTTACCATTTGTGAAGATTTGTGGAATGTACAGGATAATCCTTTATATACAATTAATCCCATGGATGAATTATTAGGTCAAAGCCCTGATTTTATGATTAATATAGCTGCATCACCTTTTAATTATCATCAAACAAAAATTAGGAAAGAAGTTCTAAGAAAGAATGCTGTTCAATACAATATGCCATTGTTTTATGTTAATCATGTTGGAGCTCAAACCGAATTGCTGTTTGACGGAGGCTCACTTGTGATGAATTCAAAAGGTGTAACTGTTGATGAACTTAAATATTTTGAAGAAGATTTCAAAGTTTTTGATTTGGATAATTTGATTTATGGAAAGGGAATTAATTATAAAGAATTTGAGAGATCGGAAATTGCTGATATTCATGATGCTTTGGTTATGGGTATTAGGAATTATTTTGAGAAACTTGGTTTTACAAAAGCTATTCTGGGCTTATCGGGAGGTATTGATTCTGCATTAACTTCTGCTTTGGCTGCCGAAGCACTTGGTAACGAAAACGTTTATAACGTATTGTTACCCTCAAGATATTCGTCTGATCATTCTGTTGATGATTCGGTAAAAATGGTTAAAAATCTCAATATGCCATATGATATAATTAATATTGAGGAAGCATTTAACTCGTTTGAGCATACATTAAAGCCATTTTTTAAAGATTTGCCTTCGGGAATTGCAGAGGAAAATCTTCAAGCTCGCACTAGAGGAGTCCTTCTTATGGCTTTGTCAAATAAATTTGGATACATATTGTTAAATACTAGTAACAAAAGTGAAGCCGCTGTTGGTTATAGCACATTGTATGGTGATATGAATGGTGGATTATCTGTAATTGGAGATGTATATAAAACTCAAGCATACGAACTAGCGCGGTACATAAATAGAAATAGAGAAATAATTCCTGAAAATATAATCACAAAAGCTCCTTCAGCTGAACTTCGCCCTGACCAAAAAGATTCTGACTCATTACCTGATTATGATATTCTAGATGAAATTCTTTACCAATACATTGAACAACGCAAAGGTCCTAAAGAGATAGTGGAAATGGGTTTTGAAGAAACTCTGGTAAATAGGATTCTGAAATTAGTTAACACAAATGAGTACAAACGCTATCAAACTCCCCCAATGTTGAGAATTTCTTCAAAGGCTTTTGGGATGGGGCGTAGGATGCCTATTGTTGCAAAGTATTTGGGGTAAATTGTGAATTCTACGTCACAAAAAAAAGGATGCCAACAAATTAGCATCCTTTTTTATTATTAGTTGGCTATTCTTATTTAGAATAATCCATTTTTGTATGACGGATATAACTAGTATACCTCCATTTTGCATCTTCTTCTGCTTGTGCAAATAATCTACGAGCTTCCTCTGGGAATGCTTTCTTTAGCGAAGCATATCTAACTTCATTACCTAGAAATTCTTGGAATCTACTCCAATCAGGTTCTTTCGAATCAAGTACAAATGGATTTTTACCAGCTTCTTCAAACAATGGGTTATATCTGTACATATGCCAGTAACCAGCATCTACAGCAAATTTCTCTTCTGCCATTGTTCCACTCATACCACCTTTTATGCCGTGAGCAATACAAGGAGAATAAGCAATTATTAGAGATGGTCCGGGATAAGCCTCAGCCTCTTTAATTGCTTTGAATGTTTGTGATTGACTTGCTCCCATTGCTATTTGAGCAACATATATATAACCATAAGTCATAGCCATTGCACCAAGGTCTTTTTTCCTAATTTTTTTACCTGAGGCGGCAAATTTGGCAACAGATCCTGTGGGTGATGATTTGGAAGATTGTCCACCGGTATTTGAATAAACTTCGGTATCAAGAACTAAAACATTTACATCCTCACCTGATGCAAGTACATGGTCTAAACCACCATATCCAATATCATAGGCCCAGCCATCGCCACCAAATATCCATTGCGATTTTTTAACCATGTATTGCTCTAATTTAAGAATCTCCTCAGCAAGAGGATTATTTTCTTTCTTTAGAGCTGCTACAACTTTTCCAGAAGCAGTTACTGAAGCATCGGCATTGTCTTTATTTTCAATCCAACTTTTCATTGCATCTTTTGAATCATCGGTAAAAGATGCATCAATTGCTTCAGTCATTTTAATCTCAATACGGTCTCTTAGTTTTTGAGTACCAATAGCCATTCCAAAACCAAATTCAGCATTATCTTCAAATAATGAATTAGCCCAAGCTGGCCCTTTGCCAGAATCGCCATGTGTACAATATGGAGTTGATGGAGCCGAACCACCATAAATTGAGGAACATCCAGTTGCGTTAGCCACCATCATTCTCTCTCCAAATAGTTGAGTTACCGTTTTAATATAAGGTGTTTCACCACAACCTGCACATGCACCAGAAAATTCAAATAATGGTTGTGCAAACTGACTGTTTTTAACAGTTTTATCCTTAGGTACAACATCTTCCTTGTAACCTACTTTATCGTGCATATAATTCCATCTGTCAATTTCATCAAACTGAGTACCAATATCTTTCATGATAAGTGATTTCTCTTTTGATGGACAAACTTCAGCACATATACCACAACCGGTACAATCTAATACACTTACTTGTATTTTATATTTATATGCTTTTGTTGGACCAATTCCTTGACGAACTTTAGTATCATCAGGAGTGTTTTCAGCCTCATCATCGGTTAATAAAAATGGGCGAATAGCAGCGTGTGGACAAACATATGCACATTGGTTACACTGGATACAGCTTTCATCTTGCCACTCAGGAACAATACTAGCAACTCCTCGTTTTTCATAGGCAGATAAACCATTAGGTAATGTTCCATCTTCAATACCATCAAATGCACTTACAGGTAAAGTATCACCTTTTTGGTTATTGATAACCTCAGCAAAATTCTTTACAAAATCAGGCACATTAGTGGATTTTGGCTCCACAACTTCAACAACAATATTCTTCCATTCTTCCGGAATATCAACAGTAACAACATCACTACCGGCATCAACTGCAGAATAGTTCATATTTACAATCTCTTCACCTTTCCTTCCGTATGATTTCAAAATAGCAGCCTTCATTTCTTCAACAGCATCATCATAAGGAATTACCTCAGCAACTTTAAAGAAAGCCGATTGCATAATAGTATTTGTTCTATTTCCAAGACCAATATTTTGAGCAATTTTGGTAGCATTGATAATATAAGTTGTAATATTATGCTCTGCAAGATACTTCTTCATGTGATCAGGAAGTCGATTTTTAGTTTCTTCGACATCCCAAATACTATTTAATAAAAATGTACCACCATCTTTAAGACCATCTAGCATATCATATTTTTCAAGATATGCAGGAACATGACAAGCTACAAAATTTGGAGTGTTAACCAAGTAATGTGAACGAATTGTTGAATCACCAAATCGAAGGTGAGAAATAGTAATTCCACCCGATTTTTTAGAATCGTAAGCAAAATATGCCTGACAGTATTTATCTGTTGATCCACCAATAATTTTAATTGAATTTTTATTAGCACCAACAGTACCATCTGCACCTAAACCATAAAATTTGGCTTCGTATGTTCCTTTTGGAGAAACGCTTATCTCAGGTAATAAAGGTAATGATGTAAATTTAACATCATCCACAATACCAACTGTAAAACCATTTTTAGGAGTATCTAATTCCAGATTATCATAAACTGAAATCATCATTGCAGGTGTGGTATCTTTTGAACTTAATCCATAACGACCACCAACAATAAGAGGGGCATTTTCTTTACCATAAAACAAATCTCTAATATCAAGATACAAAGGCTCACCATTGGCACCAATTTCTTTAGTTCTATCAAGTACGGCAATGCGTTTTACATTCTTAGGCATTGCTTTCATGAAATATTTCTCAGAAAACGGACGATAAAGATGAACGGTAATTAAACCAACTTTTTCTCCTGCAGCATTTTTATAATCAACAACTTCCTTTATTACTTCAGTTACTGAACCAATGGCAACAATAATATTTTCAGCATCAGCATCACCATAATATGTAAATGGATGATACTCACGCCCCGTAATTTTTTTAATTTCTTGCATGTACTCCTCAACCATGTCAGGAATAATATCATAGAATTTAGAAGATGCCTCTCTAGCCTGGAAGTAAATATCAGGATTTTGAGCTGTTCCTCTGGTTACCGGATGCTCTGGGTTTAATGCATTATCTCTAAATTTTTGTACAGCGTCGAAATCAAGAAGTTTGGCCATATCATCCTGGTCCATAGCTTCAACTTTAGATAACTCATGAGATGTTCTGAAGCCATCAAAGAAATGCATAAATGGTATTCTTGATTTTATTGCTGCAAGGTGAGCAATTCCAGCAATATCCATAATTTCCTGAGCACTGGAAGTTGCCAACATAGCAAACCCAGCTTGACGAACACTCATTACATCACTATGGTCACCAAAAATTGATAAAGCCTGAGCAGCAAGGCTACGAGCACTTACATGAAAAACTGCTGGCAATAACTCGCCAGACATCTTATACATGTTTGGTATCATAAGTAACAATCCCTGCGAGGCAGTGAAAGTACTTGTTAACGCACCGGCTTGCAACGAACCGTGAACAGCTCCTGAAGCACCACCTTCTGATTGCATTTCTGTTACTTGAACAGTTTCTCCAAAAATATTTTTCCTACCATTGGCAGCCCATTGGTCTACATATTCAGCCATGTCTGATGATGGCGTAATAGGGTAAATAGCAGCAACTTCGCTAAACATATATGCAATATGTGAAGCAGCATAGTTACCTTCGCATGTTATAAAATTTTTCTTTCTGACCATAATTTATTTATTTAGAAAGTAGTAAATTAGTTCCGTAATTAATTTTTTGCGAAAATACTCATTTCGGTAAACTTTATAACTTGTTTTATGAAATTAGTTTGTAATAAATGTGCAATTTAAAATCGATTTAAATTAAATCTTACAATTATC
>Ga0307989_1001438_pt1 | contig 12758 bp, 8 predicted proteins | sample EllFjometagen185_FD_203164 | JGI IMG/M metagenome (GOLD analysis project Ga0307989, IMG submission 203164) | Marine microbial communities from Ellis Fjord, Antarctic Ocean - #185 | ecosystem: Environmental > Aquatic > Marine > Unclassified | place: Southern Ocean | collected 2014-10-08 | reverse complement strand
ACAAATCAAAAAGAAGCTCACATACTGGTAAAAAATGTCCTATATGTGGTGTTGAAATTACTGAAAGCAAAGTACGTAGAGAAAGAATGGGACATATCGAGTTAGCTGCTCCAGTAGTACATACTTGGTATTTAAGAAATTCTCCATCTCGTCTTGCAACATTACTAGCTTTAAAAGCAAAAGACTTAGAAGAAGTTGTATATTTAGCGTCATATATCGTTATTGATTCTGGAGATACTGACTTACAATTTAAACAAATATTAAGTGAAGCAGAATATTCTAAAAAGTATATGGAATATGGTACTCGTTTCAAAGCTCTAACAGGAGCTGAGGCTGTAAAAGTATTACTTAGAAAATTAGATCTTAAAGCTGAGACTCTACAATTAAGAAAAGATTTACCAACTGCATCTAAACAAAAACGTGAGAAAATCATTAAAAGACTCGCAATAGTAGAAGCACTTGATAAATCGGACAATAATCCTGAATGGATGGTACTAGATGTATTACCTGTAATACCTCCAGAACTTCGTCCAATGGTTCAATTAGATGGTGGACGTTTTGCAACTACCGATCTAAATGACTTATATCGTCGTATCTTAAATCGTAATAACCGTCTTAAAAGACAATTCGAACAAAATGCACCACACTTAATTACTAAAAATGAGAAACGTATGCTTCAAGAAGCTGTGGATGCACTTATCGATAACTCTAAACGTGGTCGTAAAGTAGTAGTTGAAAAAAACAGACCATTAAAATCATTAAGTGATTTATTACGTGGTAAACAAGGTCGTTTCAGACAAAACTTACTTGGAAAACGTGTTGATTATTCAGGACGTTCTGTAATCGTTGTTGGTCCTTCACTTGAAATGTATCAATGTGGATTACCAAAAGAAATGGCAGTTACACTATTTAAACCTTTCGTAATCAAAGAATTAATTGAGCGCGATATTGCTTCAAATATTAGAAGTGCAAAAAGAATGATTGAAACACTAAAAGATGAAAGAATTTGGGACGTTGTAGAAGACGTAATTAGAGAACATCCTGTATTACTAAACCGTGCGCCTACTCTTCATAGACTAGGTATTCAAGCATTTGAACCAATCTTAGTAGAAGGAAAAGCTATAAGATTACATCCACTTGTTACTACTGCATTTAATGCAGATTTTGATGGGGATCAAATGGCAGTTCATGTTCCGCTAAGTGAAGAAGCACAAGCAGAAGCTAGAGTATTAATGCTTGCTTCAAATAACATCTTAAATCCTAAAGATGGTAAACCGATAGTAACTCCATCACAAGATATGGTACTTGGTAACTACTATCTTACATTAGAAGTAAAAGATGATATTGGTGAAGGTAAAGTATTTGGTGATTATGACGAAGCAACTATCGCATATGAAAACAAAATAATTTCATTACATTCAAAGATTGCCATGAGAGGTAGTGCACTTGGTAATGCACCACTTACAGAAGAACAAAAAAATGGTTACCTAATCACAACTTATGGTAAATTAACATTCAACCAAATTTTACCAAGAAGTTTTGCATACTTAAACGAACCAACGCTTACAAATCTTCAAAAACAAAAGGATCCAGAAACTGGAGAAGAAAGATATATTACTCCGAGTAGATATTTTGTACCAAAAGGGACAGATATTAAGAAATATATTAAAAATTCTGAAATAGTATCTCCATTTAAAAAAGGATTCTTATCACAAATTATTAGTGAAGTATTCATTCAATTTAAAATAAATGAAACTTCTAAAATGTTAGATAAACTGAAAAACCTAGGATTTAAATATTCAACACAAGCTGGAATTACAGTTTCAGCATCAGATGTTAAGGTTTATTCAGGTAAAAAAGAAGAAGTAGAAAAAACTGAAAAGTTAGTAGCTGCACTTTATGGACAATATGAAATGGGATTACTGACAGATTATGAACGTTATAAATTAGTTGTAAAAGAATGGGCTGAAGTTAAAAACAGAATTCAAACTGGATTAATGAAAGAACTTACAAAAGATAATCATATCTTTATGATGAGTGATTCTGGTGCCAGAGGGAATGCATCTAACTTTACACAGTTAGCAGGTATCCGTGGTTCTATGGCTAATACAAAACGTGAAGGATTAAATACTGCTTATAACATTAAAGCGGGAATCAAATCTACAATCGAATTACCAGTTAAATCTTCATTTATTGAAGGATTAACGATGAGTGAGTTCTTTATCTCTACTCATGGGGCACGTAAAGGATCTACCGATACAGCCTTAAAAACTGCCGATTCAGGTTACCTAACAAGACGTTTAGTTGACGTAAGCCAGGACTTAGTAATTACTGAAGAAGATTGTCATACAAGTAAAGGAACTACTGTAAGAGCAATACTACATGATGATGGAAAAGAAATTGTTCCTTTCATTGATAGATTAATTGGTCGTTATACAACTGAAACTGTAATACATCCTGAAACTGGTGAAGTAATTTTACAAAGAGAAGGTTACATTACAGATGAAATTGCAAATATTATTATTAATGCAGGAATTCTAAACCTTAAAATTAGAAGTGTACTTACTTGTGATTCGAAATTAGGTATTTGTAAAAAGTGTTACGGACAAAACTTATCTACTGGAGACAAAGTTGAAGTTGGAGAAAGTGTTGGTATCATTGCTGCTCAATCAATTGGAGAACCTGGTACACAGTTAACAATGCGTACTTTCCATACTGGTGGAGTTGCTGGTTCAGACATCACCCAAGGGCTTCCTCGTATCCAAGAGTTGTTTGAAGCGCGTACACCAAAAGGAAAAGCTGTAATTAGTGAAATCAATGGTTCAGTATCTGAAATTGAAATAGTTGAAGAAAGATACAAAGTAACTGTTGAAAATAAATTAGAAAAACTAGTTTATGAAACTAACAGTGGTGTTACTTTATTAGTTGAAGAAGGAGACGATGTATTCTCAGGACAAAAAATAACTGATGGTTCTATCGACCCTAAACAATTACTAAAAGCAACAGACGCTGAAACAGTACATCAATATATCTTAAAAGAAGTACAAAAAGTATATCGTGCACAAGGTATTGAAATCTCTGATAAGCACATCGAGGTAATCATCCACCAAATGATGAGAAGACTTAATGTAATATTAGAAGGTGACACTACATTATTACCAGGAGCACAAGTTTCAATCAAAGAATTTAAGAAAGCAAATGAAAAAGCATTAAAGACTGGAAAGAGACCTGCGATTGGTAGACCAGTTTTACTAGGTATTACTAGATCGAGTTTAAGAAGTGATTCATTCTTAAGTGCTGCTTCATTCCAAGAAACTACTAGAGTATTAACAGATGCTGCTATTCGTGGTAAAGTTGATGATTTAGTAGGGCTTAAAGAAAATGTAATTATCGGTGGATTAATTCCTGCTGGTACTGGTATTCTAAAAGACACATATTTCAATTATGATAAGCCTAGTCAAGAAGTAGTTGAAGAGGATTCAAACCCATTCGTAATTGATGATCTAGACTTTTAATAATTAACCATTTAAAGCCTATCATTTGATAGGCTTTATCTATGAAATTAAGTTCATTCTAAAAAGATTAACATAATTATTGACACGCCTGCCTAAGTGGTATATAATAAATTTGCTAAATAGGAATAAAATACTAGAGTTTATCGCATAAGCTCTAAATTTTATGACAATTTCGAACCACCTGGTAGTGTGGAACATAAATAGAGAGGAGGAAACTATTAAATGCCTACAATCAATCAGTTAGTAAGAAAAGGAAGACAAAGTAAAATCAAGAAGTCTAAATCACGCCATTTAAATGTTGGATTTAACTCACTAAAGAATGAATCTAAGCATCAACCAAGTCCGCAAAAACGTGGTGTTTGTACACGTGTTGCTACAATGACTCCAAGAAAACCTAACTCGGCACTTCGTAAATATGCTCGTGTTAGATTATCAAACGGAATTGAAGTAACTGCATACATCCCTGGAATTGGACACAAATTACAAGAACATAGTGTTGTGTTAATTCGTGGTGGAAAAGTTAAAGACTTAGCTGGAGTTAGATATCACATCATCCGTGGTACATTAGATACTACAGGAGTAGAAAACAGAAAACAAGGTCGCTCTAAATATGGAGCAAAAAAAGCATAAATAATTTATATTTTGAAAGGAGGAATTAATTATGCCTCGTAAAGGTCATATAGCCAAAAGAGACGTATTACCAGATCCAATATATCGTTCTAAATTAGTTACTAAATTAATTAATAACATCATGTTGGATGGAAAAAAAGGAACTGCTCAGAAAATATTATACGGAGCGTTCAAAAAAGTTGAAGAAGTTACAAATCAACCCCCAATTGAAGTATTTGAAGAAGCATTAAAAAATGTTATGCCTACATTTGAAGTTAAATCAAGAAGAATTGGTGGACAAAACTATCAAGTACCTGTCGAAGTTAGAGATGAAAGAAGATATACACTTGGACTTAGATGGATGACATTATATGCAAGATTAAGAAATGAAAAAACAATGGAAGAAAGATTAGCTAAAGAAATCATTGACGCTAGCCAAGGAAATGGAGCATCTGTTAAGAAAAAAGAAGATATCCATAGAATGGCTGACGCTAATAAAGCTTTTGCTCATTATCGTTGGTAGAAAGGAGATATCATGATGGCACGTGAATATAGTTTAAACATGACTCGTAATATCGGAATCATGGCGCATATTGATGCGGGAAAAACTACTGCAACTGAACGTATTTTATATCATACGGGAAGAATCCATAAAATCGGTGAAACACATGACGGTGCTTCACAAATGGACTGGATGGAACAAGAACAAGAACGTGGGATTACAATTACATCAGCTGCAACAACAGCTTTTTGGAATAATCACCGTGTTAACATTATCGATACTCCTGGTCACGTAGATTTTACTGTAGAAGTATCAAGATCACTTCGTGTATTAGATGGAAGCGTTGCTTTATTAGATGCACAAGCGGGTGTTGAGCCTCAAACTGAAACGGTTTGGAGACAGGCAAATGAGTACAAAGTACCTCGTATTGTTTTTGTTAATAAAATGGATAAAATTGGTGCTGACTTTGAAATGAGTGTTAATTCACTTGGAGAAAGATTAGCAGCACACGTTGCAGCTCTGCAATGGCCAATTGGGGCCGAAAATGAGTTTGATGGAATTATCGATTTAGTTGATATGAAAGCCTACCATTACGATGGTGGAGCTGAAGAAGAGGCAGTAGAAATTAGTATTCCTGAATACTTACAAGAAAAAGCAGATACAAAGAGAATGGAATTAATTGAAGCAGTCGCAGATTTTAATGATGAATTGATGGATCTATATTTAGAAGGAGAAGAAATTAGCCCAGAAATACTTAAAGCTACAATACGTAGAGCTACGCTAGACGTTGAATTCTTCCCAGTATTATGTGGATCTGCATTCAAAAATAAAGGTGTTAAACTAATGTTGAATGCAGCAATAGATTACCTACCTAGCCCATTAGAAGTTGCCCCAATTAAAGGAATTGACAAACAAGGAAATGACGTAATACTTAAGGCATCAGATGATGAAAAATTCGCTGCATTAGCTTTTAAAGTTATGACAGATCCATTTGTTGGAAAACTTACATTCTTTAGAGTTTACTCAGGACATTTAAAAAAAGGGTCTTACATTAGAAACGCAACAAAAGATTCAAAAGAAAGAATAGGTCGAATCCTACAAATGCATGCAAACAGTCGTAGTGAGATTGATCATGTATATTCTGGAGATATTGCAGCTGCAATAGGACTTAAAAACACAATGACAGGTGACACTTTGTGTGAGGATAAATACCACGTTATTTTAGAAAAAATGGTATTCCCTGAGCCGGTTATCAGTGTAGCTATTGAACCTAATACTAGATCAGATCAAGATAAAATGGGTATCGCCCTAAATAAACTAGCAGAAGAAGATCCGACATTCAGAACATATACTGATGAAGAAACAGGACAAACTATTATTGCTGGTATGGGTGAATTACATTTAGACATACTTGTTGAAAGAATGAAACGAGAATTCAAAGTTGGTGCAAACGTTGGAGCCCCTCAAGTTTCTTATCGTGAGACAATCACACAAGAAGCTGAAATTGAAGGGAAATTCGTTAGACAATCTGGTGGACGTGGACAATATGGACATGTTTGGATTAGATTTGAACCAAACCCAGGAAAAGGTTTCGAATTCATTAATAAAGTTGTTGGTGGATCTGTACCTCGTGAATATATTCCTGTTGTTGGAAAAGGACTTGCTGAATCTTTAGACAATGGAGTTGTAGCAGGTTATCCATTAATAGATATAAAAGCAACACTATATGATGGTTCTTACCATGATGTAGATTCAAATGAAATGGCATTTAAAGTAGCTGCCGGAATGGCACTTAAGAAAACAAAAGAGCTATGTAAAGCTATTTTACTTGAACCAATTATGTTAGTAGATGTTATCGTACCTGATGATTATTTAGGAAATGTAATTGGAGATTTAACTAGTCGCAGAGGTAGAATTGAAGGGCAATCACAACGTGCTAACGCTCAACAAATCAAGGCTAAAGTACCACTTGCAGAGATGTTTGGATACGCTACTAGTTTAAGATCAAACACACAAGGACGTGGGAACTATACTATGCAATTTGCAGATTACTCTACATGTCCAAAGTCAATTGCTGAAGAAGTTATTAAAAAACGTAACGGATAATTTGACTTAAAACTTGCATTATAAGCCATAATGCGATAAAATTAATTTGATAAAATATAAGAAAACTATTAAGGAGGAAATTAAAATGGCAAAACAAAAATTCATAAGAAACAAACCACATATGAATATTGGTACAATTGGTCACGTAGACCACGGAAAAACAACTTTAACAGCTGCTATCGCTACTGTATTAGCTAAAAGAGGAGTAGGGGATACTGTTGCTGCTGATTTCGCTTCAATCGATAATGCACCAGAAGAGAGAGAAAGAGGAATCACAATCAATACTTCACATGTAGAATACGAAACTGAAAAACGTCATTATGCACATGTAGACTGCCCGGGACATGCCGATTACGTTAAAAACATGATCACAGGTGCTGCACAAATGGACGGTGGAATCATCGTTGTTAGTGCTAATGATGGACCTATGCCTCAAACTAGAGAACATATCTTGTTATCTCGTCAAGTAGGTGTACCAAAATTAATCGTATTTATGAACAAAGTAGATATGGTTGATGATGATGAATTATTAGAATTAGTAGATATGGAAATTCGTGAATTACTAGAAGAATATGACTTCCCAGGAGACGATATTCCTGTAATCCAAGGTTCTGCTTTATTAGCATTACAAGGAGACGAAGTTCATGAACAACGTGTTATGGACTTAATGGACGCTGTTGATACTTATTTTGATACTCCACTTCGTGAAACTGACAAACCATTCTTAATGCCTGTTGAAGACGTATTCAGTATTACTGGACGTGGAACAGTTGCAACTGGTAGAGTTGATCGTGGAACTATCAAAGTTGGAGAAAAAGTAGAAATTATTGGTATTAGAGACACTCAAGAAACTGTATGTACAGGTGTTGAAATGTTCCGTAAATTATTAGATCGAGCTGAAGCTGGAGATAATATTGGTGCATTACTTCGTGGTGTTGCTAGAGATGACATCCAACGTGGACAAGTTTTAGCTAAACCTAAAAGTGTTACGCCTCATACAAAGTTCAAAGGGCAAGTTTACGTTCTTTCAAAAGAAGAAGGTGGACGTCACACTCCATTCTTCAGTAACTATCGTCCTCAATTCTATTTCAGAACTACAGATGTTACAGGTGTTATTGAATTACCTGCAGGTGTAGAAATGGTTATGCCTGGCGACGATGTAGAAATGATTGTAGAATTAATTCACCCAATCGCACTTGAACAAGGTACTAAATTCTCTATTAGAGAAGGTGGACGTACTGTTGGTGCTGGTATTGTTGCAGAAATGCTTGAATAATTTTTAAAAAATATAACAAAATAATAAAAGAGACCTAGGTCTCTTTTTTATATGCTTATTTCACAAAATCTTCATACCAATATAGTATAATTTTGGTATAATGAAATAGGTGATGAAAATGTTAGTAGATACTCATGTACATTTAAATTCAAATAAATATAATGATAATCTCCCTGAAGTGATTCAGAGAGCTCTTGATAATTCAGTTGAAACGATGATTGTTGTTGGATATGATAAAGAGACAAATAAATTAGCAATAGAGCTTGCTGAGAAATATTCGTTTATCTATGCAACTGTAGGGTTTCATCCTACTGATGCAAGGCATATTAAACCAGGTGATTATGAACTACTGATCAAGCAATTAAATCATGAAAGAGTAGTTGGCATTGGAGAATGTGGGCTAGATTTTTATTGGGATAAAGAATTCATCGAAGAACAAATTGAAGCCTTTAAAAGGCAAATTGAATTGTCACTTCAATATAACAAACCATTAATCATACATATGAGAGATGCTACTGAGGCTACTTATAATGTATTAAGTGAATATAAAAATCTTAAAGGAATCATGCATTGTTATTCAGGTAGTCCTGAAATGGCGACGAAATTTCTTGATTTAGGATTACATATTTCCCTTGGTGGACCTGTTACTTTTAAGAATGGACATAAACCCAAGAAGGTTGCTGAAATGGTTCCGATTGACAGATTGTTAATTGAAACGGATGCACCTTATTTATCTCCACATCCTTTTAGAGGGAAAACTAATGAACCTTGTCGGGTTAAACTTGTGGCAGAAGAAATTGCAAAGATTAGAAATATATCTTATGATGTTGTTTCAAAAGAAACAACTAAAAACGCATATAAATTATTTGACATAAAGGAGAGACTATAAATGAAAAAAATATTATTAGTATTTTCTGTATCACTAGTGGTTTTCTTATCAGGTTGTATTCCACAAGGATCAGGTACAGATATAAATTATTATTCAGATGAAGAACTTACAAAAAAAATAGAGGAGTTAATTCCTGAAGTTACAGTCGGTACTACCTATGATTTAGGTAGCTTCCAAACAGCAGTTACAGAAATGGTAAGTGTTGCAAGAGATGGAGTTGTAGGTGTTGTTAGTTCGTCTTTAGATACCTCTGGAACAGGTTCTGGCGTTATTTATAAACAAGAAGGAACAACTTACTATGTAGTAACAAATCATCATGTTGTAGAAGGCTCAATTGAGTTGTCGGTTATCTATGAAGAAAATGGTATTTTGTTTGAAATTATTAATGATTATACTGAAATATTAGGAACTGATCCAACAACGGATTTAGCAGTTTTTACATTTGAGTCTAATAAAGAGTTTACTGTTATCGACTTTGCTGATTCTTATGATTTGGAACTAGGAGATTTTGTTTTTGCAGTAGGTAATCCATTAGGATTTACATACTATGGAACTGTAACAATGGGTATAGTAAGCGGATTAACTAGATATGTTAAAGATGGAGAATTTGAAGCTACATTGCTGCAACATGATGCTGCAATAAGTCCTGGAAATAGTGGTGGAGCATTATTAAATATCAATGGAGAACTTATTGGAATTAATAATATGAAACTTGTAGAAGAAAATGTGTCCAACATTGGGTTCGCGATTCCTTCAAATACTGTAAAAAGAATTACGATGGATTTAGAAGATGATGGATTAATTACAAGACCATACTTAGGGATTACTACTAATGCTCAAGTCAATATTTGCGGAACAGACTATGGAGTATGTGTTAGTGTCCTTGTAGGAGGTGCTGCAGAAGCTGCAGGATTACTAGATGGAGATACGATTATTGGGTATAAAGATTCTTCTCATGATGATTATTTAGATGTTATGAACTTCAATGATTTGAAAGAAGCTATCTTAAATTCTCAAGTTGAAGAAGAAATTCAACTTAGATATATAAGAGATGGAGTTATATATGATTCTTTAGTAGCTACACTTGGATCTCATCCTGATGATTAAAAGAGGATTTCCTCTTTTTTTCTTGTAAAAAAGCATAAAAAAAAGTATAATAATGTAAGCTTAAAGGAGTTGATAATATGGGTTTAACCGCTGGAATAGTTGGATTACCGAATGTTGGGAAATCAACATTATTTAATGCAATAACAAAGGCAGGAGCACTTGCTGCAAATTACCCATTTGCTACCATAGATCCAAACGTAGGAGTAGTAGAAGTACCAGACAACAGAATAGACAAATTAACAGAAATTGCAAAACCGAAAAAGACGGTTCCAACAATATTTGAATTTACAGATATTGCAGGAATAGTAAAAGGTGCATCAAAGGGAGAGGGACTTGGTAATAAATTTCTAAGTCACATTAGAGAAGTAGATGCTATAGTTCACGTTGTTAGAGCATTTGATGATGACAATGTTACTCACGTTGATGGAACTGTAAATCCAGTAAGAGACATAGAAATATTGAATTTAGAGTTGATATTTGCTGATTTAGAAGTAGTAGATAAGAGAATCCCGAAGATTCTGAAGAAAGCACAGCTAAAAGTTGACCAGGACTCGGTTTATGAGTATAATATATTATCTAATATACGTGAAACATTGATGAACAATCAGCCAATTAGAACAATTAAATTTGTTGAGAGTGAGTTAGCTTTTATTAAGAATTTTAATTTTCTTACACAGAAAACAATGCTTTATGTAGCTAATATATCTGAAGATGAAATTAGTGATTTTTCAAATAATGAATATGTTAAGAAAATCAAAGATTTCGCAAATAAAGATAATAGCGAAGTCGTAGTTATAAGTGCTAAAATTGAAGCTGAACTTGGGGAATTAGATGATGACGAGAAAGTTATGTTCTTAGAAGATCTAGGAATTGTTGAATCTGGGTTAGATAAACTAATAAAAAGAAGTTATAAACTTTTAGGATTAGAAACTTATTTTACCGCAGGTCCAGACGAAGTTAGGGCTTGGACTTTTAAAAAGGGTATGAAAGCTCCAAAGTGTGCAGGTATAATCCACAGTGATTTTGAAAGAGGCTTTATTAGAGCAGAAACAATACCATATGAAGAGTATGTTAAATATGGTGGAGAGTTAGGTGCTAGAGAAGCTGGTAAATCTAGATCCGAAGGAAAAGAGTACATTGTAAAAGATGGAGATGTATTGTTGTTTAGATTTAATGTATAAAAAAAAACTGAGGTTTGGTGCATAAAGTTGATAAACTTTTCTATTAACACTTAATCTACGCTAAATATCAGCCTTTTTATTTTTAAGATTATTTTTTTAAAATAAAATGGTATAATTAGAGAGCCAAATAACAATAATCAAGGAATCACAAAAGCGAGTATTTTACCCTGGGTTGTTTGGCGACTTTCCTTGATTGGGTGAAGTACTCGCTTTTGTGATCATAGGAGTATTATGCCAAAATACAGAGTTTGTTCCAAATGTGGTACCATTAATTCATTAATAAAAAATGGTAAGGACTTGAAAAAGCAACAACGATACAAATGTAAATCTTGTCTAAAGACTTTCGTTTTAGATGAATCTACAACCAGTCACCTAAACAATAGTGATTATGTGTTTAAAAAGTTTATAGGATTTATGATAGATGATGTGACGTTAGAAGTTATATCTAGAAATTTGTGTATGGATATTAAAACAGCATTGTATTACAAATACCTTGTCTTCGAATCTTTGAGAGATTACCAAGATGAGGTATTTTTGGATGGGACTATACTGATTGATGAAACATTCATTCGAATCAACGATAAGAAGTACAAGCTATATAGGGCAGATGGTAAAGGGATAAGGGGGATATCCTTCAATCATCTATGTGTCATAACACTAATAAATCTACAAGGAAAATGCATAGCCAAAGTCGCTTCGAGAGGGATGGCTAAACCTCAAAAATTCATAGATTTGTGTATGAAAAACATACGTGATGTTAAACAGTTTATACATGATGGTTCAACAACACAAAAGCAGTTATTGAGAAAATATACTGTCCCAAATTATGACGCTAGAAGAGAAGGGGACGGAAATTATGATACATTATTAGTTGATTCACTACATAGCAACATCAAAAGGTATCTATTTAAACACGCTGGATACAAACTAAAGAACCTTCAACACTATATGGACTTTTTTGTATACAGATACAACCATACACCAAAGAAAAGATATACTAATAATCGCAAAATTATCGATAGCAGAAATGATATGATTGATGAATTATTTTATAGAGTAAAACAAATAAACAAAAAGATCACTTATAGAAATTTCCAAAGTGATCTAGGTATAACTGAAATTCTCGAATCAGTAGATAAAAATTACTACTACAAATAATTTATCAACTTTATGCACCAAACCTCAGAAAAAAAAAGCACAATTGTGCTTTTTTTTGTATAGTCTACTCTTTGATTATATGATAAAATAAAGGTAGATAGAATAGATTAGTAGGTGTTAAGATGATTCCCAAAATTTACCGACTTACTGCATTCCCTAAAGAAAAACATGGGGGAAATAAGGCAGGAGTTGTAATTAACGCAAATATATTAAGCGAAGAGCAAATGCAAAAAATCGCAAAAGAAATTAATTATTCAGAGACTGCTTTTGTCTTAAATAGTGAAAGCGCAGATTTTAAAATACGCTTTTTCACACCTATTAGTGAAGTCAGCCTATGTGGCCATGCAACTATTGCTACATTTAACTTACTCAGAGATTTAGATATGCTCCAGGAGGGATTCTATACACAAGAAAC
>Ga0307989_1001437_pt1 | contig 12760 bp, 4 predicted proteins | sample EllFjometagen185_FD_203164 | JGI IMG/M metagenome (GOLD analysis project Ga0307989, IMG submission 203164) | Marine microbial communities from Ellis Fjord, Antarctic Ocean - #185 | ecosystem: Environmental > Aquatic > Marine > Unclassified | place: Southern Ocean | collected 2014-10-08 | reverse complement strand
ACCCAAGGTCATATCGCTGGCTGATTCAAGTTTACACGTGGATTATAGGTACAATTCGTCATTAAGCATGTCCTTCTCAGAATTTCCCTGGAGCTCCGATTGTGCTGTTATTGTCCAACATGAGAAAGACAGCCTGAAAGCCACTGTCTATGAAGAGTATGGTGGTTACTCGGGGATTGATCTGAACCGCTGCCCAATTACCAGTTTTGATGTAGAAATTCTTGATGATTGGAGTGGTATCTATACTGAAGCCATGCCGTTTGGATCTGATAATGGAGAATTCTGGTATCACTTTCAACCAGGCAGCCCTAACACGGTTGGTGGCGGTGATCATCCATATTCTAAGCGGTTGACCATTGTCGTGAGCGATAATCTGGGACGTAGTGCCGACGCTGATGTGTGGGCCATCATTGAGGGACAAACTCAATCCGATGGTAGCGACTTTGCCTCGATGCCAGCTGCGACATCCGAAATGCCTCTTTTCGTCCTACGTGACCCTCCTGGAGATGAGAGTTACTCATTCCTTTCAGAAGATCAAACGGTGTGTCGAACCATCAGTCTGGAAATTGAAGATGAAGATGAAGACGATGGCTGGGCCACCATAAGCCTGGGAGTTGATCTGGGACTGGAAACCGGTATCTCATCACCTTTCGGAACCTTATTGTTTACCAGTGAGGTGGATGTAACCCTGGATCTGAATGGTGCCTGGGGTGGCAGCCAGACTGATGTATCCCTTGACGAAACTGAAGTCTGTATCACCACTTCTGAAATCTTTGAGACTGACGATGGGGGTCTGGTCGTAGGTAATGAAGGTGATATTTTCGTGGGTGCTACACTCAATTTGACTTATAGTAGAATCCTTGACCTATATGTTGATGGTTGTACCGTAGTCATAGACACCAGTCATGGGATCAGTGATATGGATGGCTTTCACTCATTCTACGTCTATTCGGATTATCATATCCGCTATACGCTCATCCCTGATCTCTTTGAATTGAGAAATCACGCTGATCCAGCAGATACTGCCAGATTTGGTGAATCCATTAAATATTGGAGAGATCAGCTGACTCTCAATGAGCAGGCCAAGGCTGAGGCCATAGCCACATCCTTTGTCTCCAATACAGGTGAAGCATTAACCAACATCTCATTTGACGCGCTTGCGAATTATGAATTTTCCACAACCACTGATAGTGCTGTTTCAAACCTGACTTCCGTGACCATATCTTCCTATGATTCTTATGGGGTAGATGTAGGTGTAACCTGGAGTGGGCTGGGTGCAGTTGGTGGATATAGCGATACCGACACACACTCAGAAACCAATGACACGCTTGATACTGAGTCATATAGCCATACAGTGGGCTTCTTCCTCAGTGACGATGATCCCGGTGATGCCTTTACGGTTGACATAAAGCGTGATCGCATATGGGGTATGCCCGTATTTGATCTTGTCGCTGGACAAACATCAAACCCCTGGGAGCCCAATACCTTCAAACGGCAGTGGTGCTCCGTTGATATTGACCCTCCGGTTGCTTTTGATGTGGAACCGGATGATCCTGCTTTGTTCAATCTCACACTGTCTAACCTCAGTGAAACGGGGGAGACTTGGGCTTACAGTTTGAGTGCCTGGAATGAATCGAATCCTGATGGTGCTATCATCACGGTGAATGGTGTCTCAATTTCAGGTACTGAAACATCGTTTGAAATCGATGCAGGACAATCAGTCAATGCAACTATGATTGTTGAACGAGGACCGCTGGCATTTGAGTATGAAAATCTGACACTAGAGTTTGGTCCTCCCGGGGAACTGGAAATAGCTGATATTCTGGGTGAAGATACGCAGAACGCAGGGGTTGCCGAATTCTCCGTTCGCTTTATTGCCCCCTGTTCCGAAGTCAATCTCACCACTCCGGAAACGGATGGTTGGATTGTCAATCAGGCCAGCGCTGATGAGGAGGGGATAGATAGTCTGCTGGTTGTCTTTGCTGGCTATGATACTTTGGATATGGAGCTTGAGGATATTGTCCTTGAATATACCCGTGTCAATGAAGATACCTGGTTTGAGGGTCTGGTCCTCACGGGTATTGATTCCCTGGGACAAGATTTCTGGCCCATGTACTGGAATACCACTGCCGTTTCTGAAGGTGAATATCTCATTCGGGCCCATGCTGGTTGTCGTCTGCGGGATAGCCATTCTGAAACACGTTTAGGTATCATCGATAGAAGTTCGCCCCAGATATTGGGTGTTCCTCAGCCCATGGATGCTGTGTTGAATGGAAATGATCAGATCGTGATCACATTCACTGAGCCCATCGATTGTGAACAGGTTTATCCTAACACTGGTGAATTGTTTTTTGCTCATACAGGGACAGCAATTGCTGCCGAGATCTCTTGTAATGACAATGAGCTGGTGATCACACCTGCAACATCGGTTTCCAATCGGGAGATTGAGAATAAGCTGCTGCGTGCTCAAGTGCAGTTTGTCCTGGATATGGTCGGGAATCCCTTATGGGATGTAACCGGTACGACTCTGGATACGGTTTCTTGGGAATTCACGGTGGATCGCAATCCATTGCATTGGAATGTTCCAGCTCATGACCAGATAGCTTATCTGGGTGAAGAGACCATCATCCCTATTGAGTTGAACAATAATGGTGCTTCTGCCGCCTATTTCGAATTTGGAAATCTCTTTCCAATGCCAGATTGGGTTACAGCAGAACCTGCCTACGGGGAAGTGAATTCCGGTGGTCATATGACAGTCTATCTCCATCTGGATCCATATATGAATCTGGGTGATCATGGATCACGGATCTTTGCTGAAACTCCTCTTGGTGATGAACCATTGGATCTGACAGTTCATACCATTTGCCGACCACCTGAGTGGACAGTGGATGCCACTCAATTCCAACATACCATGACCATCACCAGTACCTTGAATATCATGGGTGATGAATCATCAGATATATATGATCGGGTTGGTGCTTTCGTCAATGGTGAATGTCGCGGTGTAGCAGATCTTGAGCACCTTGAATCCACAGATTCAGTGGGTGTAGATACTCTGGGCAATTCTATTTATGAGATAACTCATTATTATCGCACTTTCATGACCGCCTACAGTGATGAGCCACTGGGCGAGGTCTTAAAGTTCAAGATCTGGGATGCATCAGTTTGTGAAGAGATGTGGGAAATTGAACAGATCCTACCTTTCTTGGCCAATACCATTCAGGGAAGCTTGGATGAACCGCTGGTATTGAATGCGACAGGTGCTGTTGCACAGCATATTGATCTTTCCCAGGGTTGGAGCTGGTTCAGTTTCAATCTGCAGTATGGGGATATGAACTTTAATGATGTTTTCGATCTACTGGGAGCATCATCAGGAGATCGTATTATTGCTGCTGATACAGCCGCCTTTGCTCAGTATTCTGAGTCAGCTGGCTGGGTAGGACCCCTAACAGAACTTGCCATTACCAATGAGGACATGTACCAGGCAGATATGCTTGTGGAAACATCCTTCCCATTTGTGGGCTTTGTGGTTGATCCTGACAATACTTCAATTGAAATGGAAGCTGGCTGGAATCGAATCAGTTATGTCCCCCAATTCAATATGGAAGTTATAGAAGCTTTGTCTGGTCTGACACCAGCTCAGGAAGATCAGATTAAGAGTCAGACTGGTTTTGCTCAATTTGATGAAACCTATGGCTGGTATGGATCACTGGATTACCTCGAGCCTGGTTTAGGATATATGATGCATCTCGCTCAATCAGATACACTGGTATATCCCTCAGACCAGATGCGTGGTGAAGAACCAATCCGCATCGAACCTGAAGTTGAAGAGGTACTCCTTGCTGAATGTCCCTGGGAAGTTGACCCATATAAGTATCTGAATAATATGACCATCACCGCCTTGATTGAAGGTGATACCCTGGGAATGAACAACCCCGAAGATGCCATTGCTGCTTTTGTGGGCAATGAGTGTCGAGGCGTTGGACGTCCTGTCTATATTCCTGAACTACAGGCATATAGAGTGTTTATGATGATCTATGGTGATATCTCTGAACCTATCAATTTTCAAATATGGGAAATTGAAGGTGAGCTCACTTATGAAAGTGGAACTGAGTTCCTTTTTGAAGCAAATACGCAGCTCGGAACACTCACAAATCCGCTCTTTGTTCTGAGAACACCTTTGGGGATTGGAGACAGAGGATATATACCCGATGTCTTCAGTCTTAGTCAGAACTATCCCAACCCGTTCAATCCACAGACAACCCTAGGATTTGGGTTGCCGGAGGATAGTCATACTGTTATTCAAATCTACAATTTGAGGGGCCAGGAAGTTCGGACATTGATAGATGAGGAGCTTTCCGCAGGATATCGGTTCATCGTGTGGAATAGCCTGGACAATCAGGGACATCGACTTCCCTCTGGTATCTATCTAACGGTCATGCAAAGTGGCTCATTCAGAGAAGTCAAAAAAATGGTGATGCTGAAGTAAGCTAAGGAGAATATTCCCCGGGGGACTCACTATCTTTCGGGGGATACTTACCGCAGAAATGTTTATAATATCTTGATAGACCGATTTTGGAAATCCTATGCACAAAATGATAATAAAAATACTGTTTCTAGTTCTGGTCGGTGAATTGACGGCCCAGGTACCAGATACCTGGGCAATAGATGTGCATCAGTTTGAACACACCATGACAATCACAGCCGAATTGGTAATTAACCGAGGAGCCCTCTCTAGCCCCTCAAATGTTCTGGCTGTATTTGTAGGTGCTGAGTGTCGTGGCCTGGTTGAATCGACTCCTGTTGGTGAGAAGGATATATTCTTCCTGCTGGTTTATGCCAATAGTAATGGTGAAACCCTAGAGTTTCGCATGTGGGATGCAGAGGTAAATAATGTGATTATTCTGGATCAGAGTGCCAGCTTTGTGAGTGGTAGCGCACTAGGTACCGTTGATTTACCAACGCTATTCACTGGGATAAACACCATTAGTTTTGTGGATGCCTCAGATGATGAGTTCGAGCAAATGGAGGACGAGGTAAACAACACGGCTCTAGATATCCTGGCCAATGATATCTATGATCAATCTCTAGCACTAGATATTGTCAACCTTGTTGAACCTATCCACGGATTTACTATAGAAAATCTCGATCAGACTTTCACTTATGTCAGTGATGAGAATTTCTTTGGAGCTGATTCTTTTTATTATCGAGTCTCTCATATTTATGGTTCAGATAGCGCCTGGGTATATCTAACTATCATTCCAGTTGATGATCCACTTGGTACTTTTCAACTGCATGACCCTCCCCATGATACGCTCTTTGCCTTCGAGGGAGTGGTCCCATACATATTCACCTGGGAAGTGCCCGTCGAGCTTGATGATGATCCACTTACCTATGAGCTTTATGTGTATCAAGGGGATGTCCATTCCAATCAGCTTGATACCAACTATTTTTCTGATGAGGCAAACGTTTTAGTGGATCTGCCGTCCCTTGAGGATGCAGACTATGTTTGGAAAGTGATTGCTTTTGATGGCTGGGGTTATAGAGCCTCAATTGACACTTTTGCTTTCAGAATATGGCGACATGTCTCTGTTGAGGGAGCGGCATTCATCCCGTCCACATTCTCAGTTGGGCAGAATTATCCTAATCCATTTAATCCTATCACGAAAATTGAGTATGGACTCCCGGAAGCGAGTGAAGTGAGCTTCACTATTCATGATCTATCAGGTCGTCTAATTATGGAGGAATCCCTGGGGCATCAGAATCCAGGTTGGTATTCATTTGACTGGGATGGTACTGGAATGAGCGGAGAGGTCGTCGTTTCAGGGATTTATTTGTGCCAGATTCAATCAGGTCACCAATATGAAGTGGTGAAAATGCTACTGCTTAAGTAATACAACAATAGAATATAGTAGGATCAATAATCGGTCATTCCTTCATCAAGAGGTGACCGATTTTCATTTAGATGGATTCATTAATTGTTAAAACTGCCGGGAGGCACTGAGACTGAAGCGATAAAGCAATTCCCCACCTTCATGCTCAAAGCGAGTACGGAGTCGGAGTCGCTGTAGTCCAGGAACCTTTGCAGAAAAAGAAATCTCCGGTAAGTGCCTCGTTCTAAAACTGGATTCACCTAGAATTCGGTAAAGAAAAATTTCATCATACAAATCAACATCCAGCCAGGGGAGTACGTCCTTGCCAACGGAGGTATAGACACGACCACCCTCACTGAGATAAGATAGCATGGCCATTCCACCTGCATTCAAGGAGAGGGACTGTGATGTAAAATCACGGTGACTCATTGAGATACCGAATATTTTGATCTGTCGATTGGTTCCATCTCCACGGAAACTGGCCTGTCCTGTTACCGATAGGCCCGATCCCAGCAAGAGACTCAAGTTTGTATTAAAGGTATGTCGCGCGGCGCGGTCATACTCAGTTTCAGCAGTATCCAGTAAATCAACAACGTTTTCTCGATAACTGTAGCGGGAAGTACTGATAAGAGAACGCCAGGGTCTCCAATTGACTGAACCGCGAAAACGAGTCAGTGAAACTGTACTCTGAAATTGAGATTGATCCTGCAAATCGAGATCGAATTCACTATATCCCCTGAGTCGCAATTTTGAACCCAGCTTTGCTGAGGATCCCATAAGTAAATAATTTCTAGAAAATGCTCCAGATTCAGTTTCTCCAATAACTCCAAACTGAACCTTACCCCATTTGAAATGCTCTTCATCAAGAATCCCAAATTTGTTGCGCTGAACTTGATCCTGCACGTCATTAACATTAGACATTAAACCAGCTGCAATTGCCAATACCCGTCGATCTGACCTCCAGGTCAATCCCAGACCATCTATGGTGCCTAGCATAGAAAATTGGGGATGATACATGCGGCCCATCAAATAGCTGAAAGGACTCCCAGGGTTATCATAACTCAACATGATGGAGTAAAGACTGGTTTGGGAACTGGAATCTCTGGACGAGCGGTTACTGCGTACATAGGTGCTCACATCCAAGTGCCGTATGCCAAGATCAAGAATCTTGAATTGGCCATAGATAGAACCCATGGTTTCCCTGACTCCACTGGTATCGCCACCTCGATCCGAGACACGTGTCGACAGATAACCTGAAAAGGAGGGGGCAAATCTGTCCGTATCCAGATTCATGTTGCTAGGCGTTCGTGGGGAGTATGAGCTACTATCCAGAAATACCTGAACAATGGGCTTTGGTTCGGACGGGCTCTCAATTGCAGACGTTTGAGCGGGTTGAGGTGTTATTGCTACTATCACCTTTATCTGAACGCCATCACCAATACTCCACGCTATATCAACAGGGTCCATTGCTTCCATAGCTGAAGAGGCACCGCTGGATTGAGAAATATTCGCAATACCCAATAAAATGTCATCCCGATAGACCTGAACACTATCGCCTACTTGTACACCCGACTTTTTCCCCAGATCGATGTAGGCTTGGTCTCGGCTGATATATGTAATAGACCCCTTAATGAGCTGTTGGCCTGAAATAAAACCCGTGAACAATAGCATGACTACTAAACTAGAGGTGTACTTTTTATAGTGGTGCATCGTTCGTTTCACTTTACTCATTACCCCTCGGATGGCAGAAAAAACAATCATTTGAATCCACACCATTACGGGGATAGGTGAGACCATTGCGACGTTCACAATCATTCCCTTCACAGTGTTCACTATTCATATCGCCTTCATCGTGGCAACCTGATCCAAAGCAAGTAAACACCTGGAAGTTTCCAGACTGTTCATGACAATCTGCGCAGGCATTCCATTCTCCGCGATGCTGTCCACTGTGAATCGGGAAGAAGACATCATGATTGATAGCCAGTATTTGATTCCATCGAGTAGGTGCATGGCAGGTGGAACAATCAATTTTGGGAGATAAATCAATATGAGCCGGTAAGTCCAGACTGAAATCATTTTCGTGACATTCCTGACATTCCAATGAGGGCATCATCCCTGGGGTTGTATGACATAAATAGCAAGATTGGGACTGATGAGCCGCCAGGAGCGGGAATAGCGTCTCATTGTGCCGACGATAGGCTAGTCTTGGATCCCAATTTTCAGGGCTATGGCAAGTCGCACAATCATGACCCCAATAATTCTGGTGGATATCTTGATGACAGTTCACGCAATCAGTACCCATAACTATAAAAGTATGAAACTCATCAATCGAAGATCCAGTATGGCATTGTGTGCAGGACAGATCAGTGTGCTTGTATAGTAGCCTGAAATCAGTGGCTTTATTGTGATCAAAACTGGGTGATTCGGGCAGTGGAAACCAGGATCCAGATAGGTGACAATCCAGACAGGAAGGATCTTCTACCATTTGTGATTGCACAATAATAGGGAAGAGGGTGAAAAGAAATATGAGGCTAATGAGTTTCAACGGATTTCTTCTCAGTAGGTTGTGGCAAAGTTCTCATCTTGAAGAAATTGAGGAGATCACCCTCACAATCGTCCTCATCACCTGTTGGATGACAGGTATAACAATCTTCAGGGGTCACACCAGACTGAGGATATGTAATCCCATTACAACTCTCACAGTCCGCACCATCGCAATGTTCATTGTTCATTTCTGTTATGTTGTGACAGCCACCACCAAAACAGGTAAAAACACCAAAATCATTGGCATCGACATGACATTGGGAACAGTCATCCCACTCACCGCGATGTTGACCACTATAAATCGGAAAAGATTGTCCATCATGATCGAATGTTGACGGTTCCCAGGCAGTCATACTATGACAGGTCTCGCATTCCAGGGGAAAAGAAGCAGAAGCATGATTTGGATCGGTTACAGCATTATAATCGGATAAATGGCAACTCCCGTCGGCGCAAGTTCTTACCTCTGGGACAATCTGCCAGGAGGAGTGACAACTTTGACACTCAACTAATTCATGGGCTCCTTCAAGTGGGTAAGCTGTTGTTTGAATATCATGCACGAATTGCGAGGGCGCCCAGGCCGTAGTGGAATGACAATCTTCACATGTCTGAGAAAAACCCATGGTCTCATGAGGTGGGTTGCTTGAGGTTGAATAATTGTCCGTATGACAACTGGCCGCAGCGCATGTTCTTGGCTCAGGTAGAATTTGCCACGGGGAGTGACAGCTTTGACATTCAGCACTCTCATGAGCACCTTCAAGGGGATAGGAGGTTGTCTCATTATCATGGACAAACTGCGAGGGTGACCAGGCCGCTGTTGTATGACAATCTGTACAAGCCTGAGAGAAGGTCATGGTCTCGTGGGGAGGGCTGCTGCTCTGAGTGAAATTATCCAGGTGACAAGAGGAGGAAGCACACGTTCTGATCTCTATTGGCGCATTCCAGTTATCATGACAGCTGCTGCAATTTGTTTCCAGATGAGCACCATCAGTTAGAAAACCTGTTGTTTCTACATCGTGGTTAAAACTACTGGGGGACCATTGATCTGAACTATGACAGGTAGAGCAGTCCTGAGGAAAGGACAGATCACTGTGCGGTGGATCAGTGGTCTGAGTGTATTGAACGAAATGACAGGTTACACAAGTGTTTGAAGTGGCTTCATGGGTAAATATGGAGGGTTCCCACGCATTCTGTGAATGGCAAGCTTCACATAGGTTCTGGGCATAGCCATTCTCGACATGATCCGGATCGCTGGTGTTTTCGAAATTGCTCAAGTGACAAGAGGAGCAATCTGAGGTTAAACCCGCCCAAGTGGATGTTTCATGACAAGCATAGCAATTTCCTGGGATGAGATCTACGTGGGCACCCTGTATGTCAAAGCCCGTCAAACTAGGATCATGGTCAAATGAAGATGGCTTCCAAGTGACCTGACTATGGCAATCTAAACAATCCTGACTGAAGTCATATTGTGTATGATCCGGACTGGGAGTATTGATTGTTGAAGTGTAATCTGGGAGATGACAACCCTGACAATCTATGGGTAAATCATAACCGTCAGCGTGACAGGTAATACACTCAATTTCAGTGTGAGCTCCCATAAGTGGAAAAGCTGTCTGGGTGTGATCAATTGCTTCTGAATTCCAGTTGTCAGTGTTGTGGCAAACGTCGCAAGTCATTGGTATGTTGCCAGTTACATGGTTAGGCTCAAGCGACTCATCGTAATCTGATTGATGGCAATCGACACATTCTGAGGGTTGCTCAGAGTAGGGAATACTGGTATGACATACCTCGCAGCTTGGTTCAACATGAGCTCCAGTTAAGGGATATTCTGAGTCAATATCATGATCCCAGAAACTAGGAAGCCATGCTGAAACGGAATGGCAATCTTCACATGTTTCACCAAACTCAGCATCCTCATGAGGGGGTATCACTGAAGATTCCCAATCACTCCTATGGCAGCCGTAACATGTCTCCAGTGTATTGTCAAAATTCTGCTCTGCATGGCAATCTGAACAAAGTGTAGTTGAATGAGCGCCTTCCAGTAAAAAGCCCGTCTGCTCATGCAGGAAGCTGGAATTCCAGGTGAAACTATCATGACAGGATTGACAGTCCAGTGGGAAGCCTTCAGACAGGTGAGGCGGGGTTATGCTAACCTCAAAATCTGTCATATGGCAGTTGACACACTCTGAGGGTGTATTGTCTACACTTTGCGCATGGCAGCTTGAGCAGCTAGCCTCGTGGTGCATTCCCAGGAGGAAATATCCAGTGTCATTGTGATTGAAGGCTGAGTTTGTCCAGCGATTGCTCTGGGGTGTATGACAACTTTCACAATCTGTCCCCAGATTCAAAATTTGATGTGAAGGGTTTTCGCTGGCATCATACTGCCCTGTATGGCAACCATTGCAATCTAAAGGCAATGTAGACCCTGATCCTGGATTACTCAGGTGACAACTCACGCAGCTGATACTACGATGGGGTCCCTGCAATGGGAAATTGGTTAAATCATGATTTTGCTGCTGGGTTGATAAGGTCCACGTTTCTGGACTATGACAGCGTCCACAATCCTGCCCCCACTGATCATTGTGTATATCTTCATGACAGATGATACAGTCAGGAGAAGCCTGCCCAAAATTGTGCTTCTCTGCCGGTGAAGAGCCAGTATGGCATCCCCCGCAATCTATATCTGCATGGGTCCCTATTAATTCGAAGCCCGTGATGATATGATCAAAATTATGACCAATATCAGAGGTCCAATCACCTCCAGTATGACATACCTCGCAGGTTAAATCTGTTTCAATACCCTTATTGTCCTGGGCATATACCAGATTAGCTAGGAGGAAGATGGATAAAAGGAAGCTCATCTATTGAAATCCTTGAAGCTGTGGCAATCCTGGCATTTATGAGGAATAGGTTTAAAGCGAATTGTGTTCAGTCCCTGTTCAAACTTGTGGCATTGTCCACAGGCCGTGTCCTGATGTTGGTTATCAAGTGGAAATTCTGTGAGAGCAAAATGATCAAACTCTGGGATACTCCAGCTTTGGGTTGAATGACAATCTTCACAGAATTGTTTTTCAAACTGCTGGGAGTGAACATCATTATGGCATTCATTGCAATTGGCCTGGAGACCCTCATACTGGACTAGATTATTCGTCGGCTTATGGCATTTTGAACAAACAACTTCAGTATGCTTTCCAGTTAAGGGAAAGAGGGTGGCAGCATGGTCGAACGATAAATCAATCCAATCTGAGGTTTTGTGGCAGCTCTCACACCAATTTCCATTCTGCTGATAGCGTATGAACTGATTTCCATGAGTGCTGGTGTGGCAAGACTGACACGCCAGGGGTTCCCATTGATAGACAGGTTCAAAATTTTGCTCGTGGCAAAAGATGCAGGGCTGAGCCAGATGTGCACCATCCAGAGCGAATCGAGTATTCCTATGTTCTATCACCCCAAACAATGCGGGGAAAAAGCCTCGGACACTATGGCATTGTTCACAGGAAATAGCAGGTTCTGCTTTCTGAAAGATGCCCTTATGATTATCAGCATGACAATCAGAACACTGATCGAAACTCGAGGTCAGTTTATAGCGATCTTTCTTTGTATGGCATAATTCACATTCGACGCTAGCATGTTTGCCCACGAGGGGGTAGCGCGTTGTCTGGTGATTAAAAGCACCAGACACATCCAACTGCTTAAAGGTATTCTCTGTATGGCACTTGAGACAATTTGAACCAAAGGATCCCTTGTGCTCATCTGCATGACAATCCGTACAGAGCTTAAATTTTAACCCTGAAAATCGTTGAACTAAATAGTCACCTACAGCTGCCTGAGATGCGGTATGACACTTTTCGCAATCCAACTGTTTATGTGCCCCTCGCAGAGGAAAATTGGTATCAAAATTGTGATCGTAGTCCTCTCTGGCTGCCGCCCAGTTATTCTCATTGTGGCAATCGTCACAAGTCTGCTCTGCGAACTCCTTGGCATGCACATCGACGTGGCAATTGGCACATTCAGTACCCAATCCCAGGAAGGTCGAGGACAGCACATCTCCAGTTTTTTGGGAGCTGGCATAGTTAATGATATCCTCAGAAATGATAAATTCGCTTTTGTGGCATTCATTACAATTCAGATCGAGATGCTTTCCCTCAAGCTCATAGCCTGTCTGAATATGATCGAAATCTTTCTGCGAAGGCTCCCAATGGATCATATTAAAATCACGATCCATATGGTCAGTGTGACAAGCGATACACTCCTGCTCCTCGAGATTTCCGTGGAAACCGAGCTCATCTGTAATTCTAGTTTGGATGGGTGTGTGACACTCCAGACACTTGGGAGTCAGGTCTTTG
>Ga0307989_1001436_pt1 | contig 12772 bp, 9 predicted proteins | sample EllFjometagen185_FD_203164 | JGI IMG/M metagenome (GOLD analysis project Ga0307989, IMG submission 203164) | Marine microbial communities from Ellis Fjord, Antarctic Ocean - #185 | ecosystem: Environmental > Aquatic > Marine > Unclassified | place: Southern Ocean | collected 2014-10-08 | reverse complement strand
AAAACCGTCCTGACACCTAGTAGAGATCAGGCAGGGGTGTATCAAACACAGCTGGATACCAAGCTCCCGGGAGAGAAACTCGTTGTTGCTGAAGCATATCGATTTGGGGAACTATGGGGTAGAGATACGAGTAGGATTCAAGTGATGAGTTTTAATGGCGAGGACCAGAGTAGGGGAGTTGACGAGGTGTTTCTCGCGCGTCTGGCATCTCGAAGTGGCGGACAGATTATCGAATTAATGAAAGATGATCTACCCAAAATACCGGTCGAAATAGTGAAAAGAGAGTCTTCTTTTCTATATCGGGGAGTGCGTTCACCACTGTTGTTTGGGGGCATTATTTTACTGTTGACATTAGAATGGATTTGGCGCCGCAGGAGTGGCCTACTATAGGGAAATAACTTTCTGGTAACTTGCACACAGTCTATATTGCTGTGCTTATTTGGAAGGATAACCTTGGGGATTAAATGAGAAATATTTGTGTTATAGGAACGGGTTATGTAGGCCTTGTCAGTGGTGCTGGAATGGCTGATTTTGGTAATTCAGTTATCTGTACAGATATTGATCGCAAAAAAATTGAAATGCTGCAGGCTGGTGAGATCCCAATATTTGAGCCAGGTTTGAAGGAACTTGTCGATCGAAACGTCAATGCTAGTCGACTCACGTTCAGCGCTGATGTTGAATCTTCCATCCGAGATGCGGAGGTCATTTTTATAGCTGTCGGTACTCCCATGGGTGAGAATGGTGAAGCAGACCTTAAGGCCGTGGAAGCTGTAGCTAAAACGATTGCCAAGAATCTAAACGGTTATAAAATCATTTGTACCAAATCTACTGTTCCAGTTGGAACTGGTGCTCGTCTAGAAGCCTTGATTGAACAGGAAAAAGAATCAGAATTTGAATTTGATGTGGTCTCCAACCCTGAGTTCTTGAGGGAAGGGTCTGCAGTAAAAGATTTTCTCATTCCCGACCGTGTTGTATTGGGGGTGAGTACTGAAAGAGCCTCTGATATTATGAAGGCAGTCTATCGATCATTGTACATTAATGAAACACCGATGGTAGTCACCAATGTCCCCACAGCTGAGACGATCAAGTATGCCTCTAATGCCTTCCTGGCAGTGAAAATATCATTCATCAATGAAATGGCCAACCTCGCTGACAAAGTCGGTGCTGATGTACATACGATAGCCCGAGCCATGGGTCTTGATGGACGCATAAGTTCTAAATTTCTGCACCCCGGTCCCGGTTATGGCGGGAGTTGTTTCCCAAAAGATACAGAAGCTCTTGTCTTCACCGGAGCACAACATGGCGTTAATTTCCAGGTTGTGAAGGCAGCTATAGAGGCAAACAAAAGCCAGCGGAATGTCATTTTAGCCAAGGCCAAAGAGCTTGTCCCTGATTTGAAGGGCAAGACAGTGGCTATTCTTGGGTTGGCTTTCAAGGCCAATACGGACGATGTCCGTGATACACCAGCTCTGGAGATTATTCAGGGACTTGAGGCAGCTGGTGCCAGTGTAAAGGCTTACGATCCTATTGCAGCTGAGAACATGAAGAAGTTCTTCCTGCCTAATCTGGATACACGGGATTCTGTGTTAGAGACAGTCAGAGATGCTGACCTAGTCATCATTCTGACCCCTTGGAATGAACTCCGTGGCTTAGGGTTAAAAGATTTGAAAGAACATCTCAACGCTCCCAATATTGTAGATGCACGCAACATCCTCAGTGTTGAACAACTAAAAGAATTTGGCTATAACTATCGCAATGTTGGCCGCAGTAATATTTAAACATTTTAACTCATGAAAAATTAAGTAGAGAATTAAATGGAACAGTTATTAAGCAGGGTAGAGAAGAAAGATTTCACAGTAGGAATAGTGGGCTTGGGCTATGTAGGCCTACCACTGGCAGTTGAATTTGGTAATGCTGGTATCCGTACCATTGGTATCGATGTGAACCAGGCAAGAGTAGATCAACTGAATGCAGGTGATAATTACATCCAGGATGTTGATGATGCAGAGCTGAAAGCCCTGGTTGATGCAGGTACCTTCACAGCCACCACAGACTTCTCCAGCATCAAGCATATCGATGCGATCTGTATTGCAGTTCCAACTCCACTGAGTAAGACCAAGGATCCTGATATCACCTACATCCTTGACGTGAACAAAGAACTCATCAAATACGTCCACAAAGACCTTATCATTGTTCTTGAGAGTACAACCTACCCCGGAACCACCAGAGAGCTCCTGCAGCCTGCTATAGAGGCATCTGGACTGAAAGTAGGTACTGATGTGTTCCTGCTCTTCTCACCAGAACGTGTGGACCCTGGTAACCCTGTATTCCATACTACTAATACCCCGAAGGTCATTGGTGGAGTCACAGAGAACTGTCTAAAACTGGGTATGGCTGTTTATGCCCATGTTATGGATGAGCTCATCCCTGTCTCATCACCAGAGGCTGCTGAACTCACCAAGTTGTTAGAGAACACATTTAGAAGCATCAATATTGGATTGGCCAATGAGATGGCCATCATGTGTGCCAAGCTGGGTGTGAATGTCTGGGAAGTCATTGATGCTGCTGCTACCAAGCCTTTTGGGTTTATGAAGTTTACTCCAGGACCTGGACTGGGTGGTCACTGTATTCCTATTGATCCTCATTACCTCGCCTGGAAGATGAGAACACTTGACTACAAGGCTCGCTTTATTGAACTAGCCAGTGAGATTAATGCAGGCATGCCGGAGTATGTGACTGACCTGGTGGCTGATGGACTCAACAAGATGTCTAAGAGTATCAATGGTTCTAATATCTTACTTTTAGGTATGGCTTACAAACCGGATATTGATGATGTGAGAGAATCACCTGCTCTGGATGTGTACGCACTTCTAGAGGCTAAGGGAGCCAAGGTCAGCTTTCATGATCCATACGTGAGTGAGATTAAGTTTGATTCTGGGATGGAACAGACTATAGAGCTCAACCATGACACGCTAGATCAATATGACTGTGTTGTGATCACAACAAATCATTCAGAGTATGATATTGAAGCTATTGTCAACAACTCAAAACTTGTGGTTGACACCAGGAATGCTACCAAGGGTATCGGGAATGGCCAAATTATTAGATTGGGAGCTTCTTGATGCATCTCTTTAAATCAATGCTCATGTTAATGGTCCTGATATTGAGCCTGGGGGCTCAAAATTTTGGAAGAGTTGAAGCACCTGGAATGGAGGAAGAAGAGGATGATCCTATCCAGACGATTGAACAATCGGCGGAATGGCTTGCTCTTGAGAATACTGTTGACCCTAAAACTTATACGCTTGGTGCAGGTGACGAACTTGGCATCAATATTCTATCCAATAAAGTTCTAACTTTCCTACTAACGGTTACACCCACAGGAGATCTCTTTATCCCTGGAGTAGGGGTCTGTCATGTTGCTGGCTTAACCCTTTTTGAAGCGATCCCAAAAGTTCAAATATTTGTAAAGGAACAGGCATTCCCTGGAGCACAGACACATTTAGCCCTTCTCAGTCCACGTCACTTCAAGCTCCTCATAACAGGCGCTGTAAATAAACCGGGATTTGTCATTGTATCCCCACTTACCAGGCTGGATGAGGCTATTGAACAAGTGGATGGATTTCATCAGCTTGCTAAAGAATATGCCATTGAGGTAACTAAAATTAATGGTTTCAGTGAGACAGTTAATTTTCACCAATATCTATTGTTGGGAGAACTAGGCTCAAACCCCACATTTATTGAAGGTGATGAGGTTCGCGTCCCCTTTGGAAATATTGACCAAAATGGAATTGTAGTTAGAGGCTCAATCACGGGTGCCGGATATGATATTATTTCGGATAATGAAACACTGGGCGATTACATCAAACGTCATGTAATATTTGAGAGTAATTCAGACCTCCAAAACGTAACAATTTCGAGAACAACCAAGAGTATCACAAATCATATCGTCATACCTCCAGCAGAATTTGATGAGACTGTCCTATTGCCCAAGGATGAGATAAATTTTATGTGGGAGAGGGGGGTCATGGTCACAGGTTTTGTTCAATCACCTGGCGGTTTTACCTATTTTCCTGGATACTCAGTGACAGATTATATCGCATTGGCGGGTGGAAATACCAGCGATGGAAACCCCCGGGCTGTTAGCATCAGCCATTTAAATAGTACTATTCAAAAGGGTCTCAAAACTCAGGTGCTGAGAGGGGATGTCATTTACGTCCCTCGGACTCGCAAAGATATTTACATCGGAGATATGAGTATCCTGAGTGTCATTACAGCTCTGTTGACAGTTTATCTAACTTTTCTCTCAGCAACGAAGTAATTCCACGCAAGACTTTAAGCCTATACAGTGTTATGTCACTTGCCGCAGAAAATATGAAAGTATACACAATTAACAATCAAGATCAATTTGACTACCTGAAAGCGATACAATAGGATTAGAATATATGATGAAAGACAACAATCATTCCATAGATCAGACTCGGAAACTGAGTAAAGATTCATTTGTATTGTTTCTAGCAGTTCTATGGAGACAACGGAATCTACTTATACGCAATTTCATAATAGCTTCCATCATTTTCGTCAGCATTGCACTTGTCATGCCTAAGACGTATCGGGCTACAACGACCTTGATGCCTCCCACCTCGGATATGAGTATGGGTATGTTGAGTGCTGCCATGGCATCTTCACCTTTGAGCGCTCTCATGGGGTCAGGTAGTAGTTCTGAGGCAATGAGCACAATTGCCATTCTTCAGAGTCGGACTCTGGCTGAGCGAACCGTAGAAGCCTTTGACTTGATGAGTTACTATGATGCGGATAAACTAGAAGATGCACTCAAAACATTTTCTGAAAGTAGCGTTGTTAATATTGGCGAGGAAGGGACAATAAGTGTTGAGTTCTATTTATCAACAACTTGGTTTTCTGACCAGAAATCTGATGCAATTACCAAGGAATTGGTCGCAGATATCTCCAATTATATGGCACAGGAATTAGATGTACTGAATAAAGGTTTAAAGACAGAACAAGCCCGATTTAACAGACTTTTTATAGAAGAACGTTATATGCAGAACAGAGAAGACCTTAAGGCTGCAGAAGAGTCAATGCGAGAGTTTCAAAAAGAGTTTAACATGGTAGCGCTCACTGAGCAGACCACAGCAACTATAACGGCAGCAGCGACCATTCAAGCACAAATCATTGCGGATGAAGTGGAATTGCAAACCTTGCTTAACTCCTTTAATGATGACAACCCTCGGATACGGTCTTTAAAAATGGAATTGGAAGCCCTGAGAGAAAAACTTGTCGACATGGAAGAGGGTCGTAACATTTCTGAGATATTACCTGGATTCAAGTCCGTACCAGACTTAGGCATTGCTTACGGGCGGCTTCTTAGAGAGATTGAGATACAGAATACAATATTCATATTTTTGACTCAACAATATGAAGAGGCGAAAATACAGGAGGCCAAAGACACACCGACTGTACAGGTTTTGGACCCTGCGGTTTCACCAGAGAAGAAAGCGCGCCCCCGTCGGTCACTATTTGTTTTATTCTGGGTGGCAACTGTGATGCTGGGCTCGATTATTCATGTTCATTACAAACCTGTGATTAAGCAGATTGTCTCAGAAATCATCGAGAGATAGCAACTCGGGGAGTCAACTAAATCCCTCAAAAATCGTATCTGACTCAGTTTCGAATTTTGCAGGCATCTTGGTTCCATTCTTTGTTGCACTAGCCACCGTTCCGCTTGCAATTAAGGGGCTTGGAGAAGAACGATATGGCCTGCTTTCCATCGTCTGGGTCATTCTAACCTACCTCTCGTTACTTGATTTTGGCGTATCTAAGGCTTCCTCGAAATTTCTTGCAGAATTTCACGGCAAGGATGATCATGATCAGACTACAAAAATTATCCATGCTGCAAATTTATTTGCCATCTTCTCAGGACTTATTGTTGGTGGTGTGATGATCCTGATGACTCCCTTGATCGTTGGATCATTGTCACTCTCTGAACCGAGCCAAATTCAAGAGTCTACACGATCATTCTATATTATTTCGGCTTCTTTGCCCCTCCTTTTTTTAGGTACAGGGCTTCGTGGGGCAATGGAAGCCTCGCGTCGATTTCATAGTGTAAACCTAGGCCTGGTTCTGACAAACTCAATTAGCTATGCAATTCCAGCAATAAGTTTTTTTAAACCCGTGAGCCTCACCAGCATTATTTTGGGGGTCGTTGCTGTCAGAGCCCTGAGCGTATTCTATTATGCCATCCTCGTAAAGAAAAATTACCAGATTCACAGCCTTTTTGGAGTGCATGTCTCTGAGGAGATCAAGAAGTTACTCAAGTATGGAAGCTGGATCACATTAACCAGTTTAATTAGTCCCTTGCTTGTCTATATGGACCGAATTTTAATAGGCACTCTACTTCCTCTTGCCAATGTTGCCTACTATGCGATTCCCTATGATTTAGTAAACCGAATTCGTATTTTTCCTCAAGCATTATTGAAGACTCTTTTTCCTGAGTTTAGTCAGTTGCATACGGAGAAGAGGAAGGTTGAAACCCGAGTATTAATTGAAGCATCATTACGTATCATTGTGCTGATTGTTGGTATTGTAGGACTTTTAATTAGCTTTTATGCACGGGATATCCTCACACTATGGCTAGGCCAGGATATGGCCCTTCAGTCCGCGACCGTAATGATGATTTTTGGAATAGGTTTTAGTCTCAATGCTGTAGCGTTCATACCTTTTAACTACTTACAAAGTATTGGCCGGCCTGATATTCCAGCAAAGATGCATTTGATAGAATTTCCTCTATATATCGGATTATTACTAATCCTCACAAAATCGTATGGGATCATTGGAACAGCCATTGCGTGGTCCATACGTGTGAGTGCAGATGCAGCTCTAAATACGCTCTTTATGATGCTTGAATTGAGAAGTGATTCTGAGGGCAAAGCAATTAAATTGCCTGGTAAGGAGCTCATAATTCTAATTATATTTTCATTGTTTCAAATAGGAATTCAGCTATTAAATACTGTCATCATTATCAAGGTGATTCTCATTACCGCAAGTATGATTATCATTCTATTCACTATCTGGAAGATTTCACTATCAGATCTTGAACGGAAAAGGGTGACAAGCATTCTACGAAAAGGCTAGAATTAGGAATAGAATGAGTAAAATCGCAATTATTATCCTGAATTGGAATGGGTATATCGATACTGTTGAGTGTCTCGACTCTTTGATGAAGAACGACTGCTCAATATTTGACATTATCGTGGTAGACAACGGCTCTACGGATGAATCACTTGAGAGGATTCGAGCTTGGTTTCAAGACCGTAGATTGACCCTCAACAATGTGCTCACCCCAAAAATCCCATCAACGTTTAGTGAAATTGACACGCTCTCCCATGAGACTGTGCAAGAACATGGCGCTCAGACCTATACACTGATAACAAGCGATAAGAATCTAGGGTTCAGCGCAGGAAACAATCTGGGAATGCGATTTGCAATCCGCCGTCCATACGATTCCGTATTATTACTCAACAATGATACGACCCTTGCAGAAGATGCCATAAAAACGATTCATGATGCGATGATATCAAATCCGCTTTGGGGTGCTTGTGTTCCAAAAATAAAATATTATGATACACCTGACACAATTTGGAATGCAGGTGGCTTCTTGAGACCACTGGGAGGACGAAAGTACCTCTATGGTGATGCGGTTGATGCGGATACTTACACGGGTACCCGTCGCATAACTTTTGCCACGGGGTGTGCACTCGCGATTAGAGTTCAGCTCGTAAAAGAGTTTGGCGGATTGTGTGAAGATTTCTTCTTTGGTGAAGAAGACTATGAATTGAGCATGCGATATTTTAAGAAGAAAATTCTCATGTACACAGTACTTGACGCAGTTGTTTACCATAAGGTTGGAATCTCACGAACAAAGTTGCTAGACCAAAACACACTAGCCGGTACGTTTACGCACCACCTCAATCGTTTGATACACATGAAGCGGTATATGAGCACCCTTCAATGGATGGTTTGGCGCTTCGGAAGCCTGGTTTACATATTTTTCCTCTTAGTTGTAAAGAAGAAGGTACCTATTTCCAGAAAATTAGTAAAATATTTTCGAGAGTTGATCAAGCTAAGCACTCAACATTCAGGTGTCGATCAAAGCTTATTCTTAAAGAGTAAGGAGCTTTTGAAATAGATGGCCATGCTGTTCACTACAGCACATTTTACAACAGTTCTACTTCTAGTAACTGTAGGGCTTCTAGTTCGAATCGAAAGGCACTTGTATGGCACATACCTGTCTCCTATCGTGCTGATCGCCGCACCCTATTCCCTGCTGGTGGCTGCTATCAATTTTATTGCAATTTATTTCGGCTATTTCACGGTTAGTGCCAAAGCGAACCTGTTTGTCATCCTGTTTTTTCTGCTTTTCTTTTTGGTGGGGTTGGTTATTCGACAAATGTTTCTGCGCAAAAATGTTATCAGAGAACACAAGGCTGCCCCTGACCAAATACCAGGTTATGAATTCGAGACAATATTCAGAATGGTAGCGATTGTCGCCCTTCTGGCTGGACTGCTTCAGTTCAGGCAAGTAATTGGTCAGATAGGACTCATCAATGTTGGCTCAGCCAAGTTCAAAGAGTTATTCGGTGCGGGGCTACTAGGCCACATTATGCTACTCAGTAGACCTACGTTCTTTTTCCTCTTTGTTAGTTTGATGAGGAAATGGAATAAAGTCAATTTTGCTCTACTAGTCAGTATTTTCCTCATGGTGGTTATTCCCCAGGTAAAATACCAGATAATTGTGCTCCTGGTTTCATCAGTCATCTATGGCATCAATATCGGTGTTGTCAGAGTAACCATACGCAAAAGCCTGTTTGCCGTTCTGACGATTTACTTCCTCTTTAACGTATCTTACGTAATTGGTTTCAGTGCTTCGGGAATGGACTTTGCCTATTCTGATAAGGTTCAAGCATTTCTCTTTAATCACTTTTTTACCTATTTATTTGGTGGTCCGATCGGGTTTAGTGAGATTTTGGAGATGAAGCAATATCCATATTCTACCATAGTGGAATTGGTAGCCGTTGCATCCAATATTTACAAGGCAATCATCGGTGATTCACAATACATCCAGATAATTATCCGTCAGTGGATCCCCATATCAACCATCACTCAGTACTTTCATGGAACGAATACATTTGGTCTATTTGGGATGCTATATGCCTTTGCTGGTATTGCTGGTGCAGGGTTATTTACGATGATCTATGGGGTGCTTGCGTATACAATATTTCAGTGTTCTCTTTTGCGGAATATCAGTATGGCTTTCCAAATGGCATATGCTTATGTTGGTGCATACTTGGTACTCTCATTTTTTGGATTATACTTGAATATGTTGCCCTTTTATGAAGTGCTGTTTTACATTTTCTTTTTGCAACTGATTGGAAAGACATTCAAGGCCTTAAATGCAAGACGGAATCTGCTTTATACCGATTTAGGAAGCAGTAGGCGATTAAGTAACATTGGCGAGAATTACGAATTTGAAAGAATCACAGCTGTGAAAAATAACATCGATGGGATAGCATGAATAAATTGTACCCGCTGACATATTACATGACCCTAGTGGGGTGTACTCTAACTTCAAAGCGATTTGCCTGACATGAAAATATGTATTCTAGCAGATGTTCAAAGTGCTCACACGAGAAGGTGGGTTCGATCCATCTCTGAAAGTGGACATGAGCTCATCGTCATTTCATTTCGTCCGGGACAGATTGAAGGCATTGATTGCCACTATTTGAGAACGCCTAAAATTCTGGGAATCTCACCCTCAAATCCATTTTGGAGCAGGTTTCACTATCTTTTCGCCAAGGGAAGAGCACAGAGGATTGTGAATGAGTTCGATCCAGACATTGTGCATGCCTTTTGGGCTACAAGTTATGGGTTATTGGGCGCCAGACTACATTCGAAGGCATTTATGGTTTCAGTCTGGGGTATGGACATCACAGATTCACCGAAGAACTTCATCATGAAGCAGGTTGTAAAATATGCTTTACGGAAAGCACAGAAAATTTTTTGTACATCAAAGTTTTTGCTTGAGCGCACCAAGTCCTTCGTGGTGGATCAGACAAAATTAATCCATATCCCTTTTGGAATAGACACAGAACTGTTCAAACCGATTAAACAGGAACGGAATGGAAAGATAGTTATTGGAAGCACAAAAAGTTTTGAGGCAAAATACGGATTGATGAATTTGATCAAAGCTTTCGAACAACTGTCTAAAAGGTATGCAAACATAGAGTTGCTACTTGTAGGTGCAGGCTCACTTAAAAACAGTGCCGAATTATATGTTCAAAAAAAATCACTCGACGATAAGGTTGTATTCCACGCTGCTGTCGAAGTTGAAGCTGTCCCACAATATTTGAATATGATGGACATCTTTGTGATGCCATCGATATCAGATTCAGAAACTTTCGGTGTAGCAGCTTTAGAAGCATCCTCTTGTGGGTTGCCCGTCGTAGCATCCAGGATTGGGGGAATTCCGGAAGTGATCCAAAATAACACTACGGGTTTTCTTATTGAGCACAGCAATGTCATAGTATTAATCGAAACCCTGGCAGATCTTATTGAAGATGAAGCCAAAAGGTTGGAGATGGGTGTCCGTGGGCGAGCTTTTGTACAAAGTGACTACGCCTGGTCTGAAAATGTCAATAGTTTGATTAGCGAATATAAAAGCTTCCTCAGGAAATGATTGGGGCAAGCCAGAAGGGGCTCATTAAGGGTATAGAACTGTTGAAAAAAAAGTGTCGATGAAATGCTGATGTTCCCAAGACCTCGCGAGGTGAGCCGGAAATCCTCAGTGAAGCGAGCTTTTATTGTTTAAAACATGGACACATTGATCAGGTATATCACAATATCTATTTCAATCAACTTGATATGTTATACCGAATGACAGATGAAATGTATTTCAAGGGAGTATCGGCTATATTCAAAGATGACTAACAGAATTGAGCCTTAATCATTTAGTCATAGAAGGTGTAGCACTTTACCATGGTGTATCATTTCAAACCAGACCCAAATCTCATCTTAATATTTATTTATGTGAATAGGTGACCACTCTGAAGATTCTCATTATCTCCCAATACTTTCCCCCTGAAATTGGTGCTGCTGCCACACGATGGAGTGAATATTCAAATATTTTAGCGGATATGGGGCACGACGTGACCATGCTCTGTGAACTCCCCAATTATCCTTCTGGAGTGATTGAGGAAGGTTACCCAAGGTATTGGTATTTCAATGAGGGCACGCTAAAAGAAAATTTACACGTAGTTAGAGCTCCAGTCTGGGCAAACTCTAGAAAAACCACCTTCCAGCGTCTGGGATTTTATTTGAGTTTTATGGTAAGTGCAACGCTCAGGGCCCTACTTTTACCTAAGTATGATGTGATTTTAGTTTCAAGTCCTCCGCTTTTTGTCGGTCTTATTGCTACTTTCCTGAGACCTTTTAAACGAGCAAAATATATCCTCGACTTGAGAGATATATGGCCGGAGTCAGCCAGGGCTTTAGGCGAGATAAAATCTGGGAAAATGTTAACCTTTGGCAGATTCTTGGAGCGAATGGTCTATCGTTCTGTAGATCACTTCTTTCTCGCTGTCCCAGGGTTTAAATCATATTTAAATACGCAACATTCAAGGCACGAATCCAAAAGTAAATTTGACTTGGTCAATGGGGTCAGTAATTCATTTATCAATCTCCTTGAGGAGCATAACTTCATAGCTCCAAAGGATAGATTTACAGTGTTGTTCAGTGGTAATGTTGGCCTGGCTCAAGGACTTGAAACCATTCTCGATGCAGCTGCTCAACTTGTGGAGGAGCATATTTCCTTTGAAATTATTGGTGATGGTGCGAAGAAAGCCGACCTGATCAAATATTCAGACTCATTGGGGCTAACCAATGTTACCTTTATTCCTTCTATGTCCCGTGATAAACTCGTTGGACACATTCTCAGCGCGCATATTTGTTTAGTTCCCCTGGTAAAAAGTGACTTGTTTCTCAATGCAATCCCTTCAAAAATGTATGAATACATGGCAGCGGGAAAACCAGTTATCGTTGGTATCAAAGGTGAAGTGGAAAGTATACTAATTGATTCTCAAGCAGGTATAAGCATTGAGCCTGAAGATGCTCAAGTTCTGGCAAAAACGATTCTTGAATATGCTCGCAGTTCAGCCCGCGTTAAAGATGAGGGATTGAGAGGGAAAGCTTTTATATCATCACGAATGACAAAAGAGGCAATCATGAAAGATGTTATCGGACAACTTTTAGACTAGCTCTCTCAGGATGTCACCACGTCAGTTGCGCTCCAGCCTGAACACCTTGACCATCCATCCAGATCACATTTATAGATGCTGTAGAATTTAAATAGTATTGCATTCCCAGACTCGCTTGAGTGGATGATTGGACTTTCCCTGAGATAAAACTGGAATCTTCTTCCTCAAAATCCCCTCGATCGTGATAACTATTCAGAATATCTGATCCCAAATCATCGCCACGCTGCAGGAGTGAAACTTCACCTCCCAGTCGTAGCTTGGGACCCACCTGCCACTCACTTCTGATTCTCAAATCTTTTGTATTTGGGCCACTCCTCAAGCCAAGAATCCTTCCAGCTGAGCTGAAACTATTGATGGGATCAATATGGGAATAGGTCCATGGACGAGCTGCAGTGTATTCAATATTAAGAGAAGGTAAGTTGGCTTTGGGATAGTAGGTGGCTCCC
>Ga0307989_1001435_pt1 | contig 12777 bp, 12 predicted proteins | sample EllFjometagen185_FD_203164 | JGI IMG/M metagenome (GOLD analysis project Ga0307989, IMG submission 203164) | Marine microbial communities from Ellis Fjord, Antarctic Ocean - #185 | ecosystem: Environmental > Aquatic > Marine > Unclassified | place: Southern Ocean | collected 2014-10-08 | reverse complement strand
TATCGAGTTACCATGGTGGCATTGAATCTACTGGAGATGTTCAAATTCTTAAAGATTTAGGCATTCCAGTTTATAATCGTCATATCATAATTACAGAAGATATAGTCGACACAGGGAAAACTATTAAAGTAATTAGAGATTTATTAATGTATAGAGGGGCAAAGAGTGTAAAAGTTGCAACTTTATTAGATAAACCGGCAGGAAGAGTCGTTGATCTTGTTCCTGAATACATTGGAAGAACAATCCCGAAAGAATTTGTTGTTGGGTTTGGGCTTGATTATGATGAAAAATATCGTAACTTGCCATATGTCGGAGTATTAAAACCGGAAGTTTACAATAAATAAGGAGTGTTAATATGGTAGAAAAAAAACAATTGAAACGTCCGCAGGGAAGGCTAGGTAGCCTAGTTGTAGTAGCGATAATCTTGCTATTCGTTTTTGCGGCAGTATATATGTTTTCATATCAGGATGAAAAACCAATCGTTTACAAATATACAACTTTTACAACAAAGATAACTAATAACGAAGTAGCAACTATTTTATCTGAACCAATCGCAGGGGATTCAAACCTAGGTTCTTTTAAAATTACAGGAACTCTAAAGAATGGTGGGACATACGAGTTAATAGTTCCAACTGAAGACTCGTTAAATAATTTAATGGATCTTGCAGAAGCTAATAATGTCGATTTTGATCATGAGCCAGCTTCTTCTTATAGTTTTTGGAGTATTTTAATGATTCTTTTACCACTTATATTATTAATTTTCATAATTGGATTCTTTATGAAAGGCCAAGGCGGAAATAATAAGGCATTTGAATTTGGTAAAAACAGAGCTAAATTAAACAAAGGTAAAACAACTACATTTGATCATGTAGCTGGTATAGAAGAAGAAAAAGCCGAAATGGCTGAATTAATAGATTTCTTAAAAGATCCTAAGAAATACATGTCTCTTGGTGCAAGAATACCAACTGGTGTATTACTCGTTGGGCCACCAGGTACAGGTAAAACCTTACTAGCAAGAGCTGTTGCAGGTGAAGCAAATGTTCCTTTTTACTCAATCAGTGGATCTGATTTTGTTGAAATGTTTGTTGGTGTTGGAGCAAGTCGTGTACGTGACATGTTCAAAACAGCTAAACAAAATGCCCCATGTATCGTATTTATTGATGAAATAGATGCAGTAGGTCGTCAAAGAGGAGCTGGAGTTGGTGGAGGACATGATGAAAGAGAACAAACCCTAAACCAATTACTTGTAGAAATGGATGGATTTGGAGCTAACTCAGGAATAATCGTAATTGCAGCAACAAATAGACCTGATGTATTAGATCCAGCATTACTAAGACCAGGAAGATTCGACCGTCAAATTATGATTGCAAGACCAGATATTAAGAGTAGGGAAGCAATCTTAAAAGTACATGCAAAGAATAAAAAAATAGATCCTAAAATTACTTTCTCAGAAATAGCTAGAAGAACACCAGGTTTTACAGGTGCAGATCTTGAAAACTTACTTAATGAAGCAGCAATTCTTACAGCTAGAGAAAACAAGCCATTTATTAAGCTTTATCATATCGATGAAGCGGTTGATAGAGTAATGATGGGACCAGCTAAAAAATCAAGAGTGTTATCAAAAAGAGAACGAAACTTCATTGCGCATCATGAAGCTGGGCATGCTGTTCTTGGAATTAAATTAGATAACGCAAATATAGTTCACAAAGTAACAATTATTCCACGTGGGCAAGCTGGTGGTTATGCATTGATGCTTCCTGAAGAAGAAGAATCATTCTTGGCTACTAAAACAGGTTTATTAGACCGAATCACAGGATTACTGGGTGGACGAGTAAGTGAAGAAATCATCTTTGATGATGTATCTACAGGAGCTCATAACGACTTCCAAAAAGCTACTGAAATCGCAAGATCTATGGTAACTGAGTACGGAATGAGTGAACTTGGTCCAATACAATATGAAAAACGTAGTGGACAAGTATTCCTAGGAAGAGATTACAATATTGACAAAATGTTTAGTGATCAAGTAGCCCTTGAAATTGATAATGAAGTAAGATCAATTATTGATGGATGTTACAAAAAAGCTACTGAAGTTTTAACTGAGAATCTTGATTTAGTTAAACTTATAGCTAAATACTTACTAGAAGTTGAAACTTTAACAAGAGAAGATATTTATGAAATAGTAGAAAAAGGATCTTTAGGTTGGTGGGAAAGAAAAAAAATTAGTGTCGCTGCAAAAGAAAAAGAAGCCGCAGAGAAAAAAGCTAATGCTCCTGTTGAACCTGAAGTAAAAGAAGAGGCTTTGGTCACAGAAGAAGAAACTGTGGTTGAAGAAGAAACAAAAAAAGTAGAGTAATAGTAAGAAAAAGGATATCTCAGATATCCTTTTTATATGCTATAATATAACTGGTGATAATATGAGACTAGATAAATTTTTAAAAGTATCCAGAATTATTAAAAGAAGAACAGTTGCAAAAGAAGTTGCAGATAACAAAAGAATTTTTGTAAATGATAGAGTAGCTAAATCAAGTACTACACTTGTAGTTGGAGATTTAGTAAGCATTCATTTTGGTAACAAGATTGTTACTATAAAAGTCCTTGAATTACAACTTTCTACTAAAAAAGAAGATGCCAAAAACATGTTTGAAATTATTGAAGAAAAAAAGCTACAATAGGTTGAATTATTCACTCGTTTAATATATAATTATTCCACATAAGAAATAGGTGATAAAAATGAAAAAATTAATTATGCTTGTTCTATCTGTGGTGCTATTCTTGTCACTATCTGCATGTAAGCCAGATAACGAAATTGACGAGATAGTCTATGTTACTGTCTATCCGGTGCAATACTTGGTTGAGCAAATTGCAGGAGACACTGTTTTGGTTAAAAGAGTCCCCGGTTCAACAGTTCATAGCGAGTCTATTGATTGGAGTGCAAAGGAAATTATTGATATGAGTAATGCAGACCTCCTGTTTTATATAAACGGTGGTGTGGATACATATATCCCAGATAACATCAACTCTACTTTTAGTGATGGTTCAGTTGAGTTTATTGATATATCTCAAAATATTTCTTATAATACAGTCTGTTTTTCAAGCGATCATTCATTTTTAGAGCGCGACATGGAACCTATTACTGATTGTGATGAACATTCACTTGCAGTAGATCCACATTTTTGGTTAGACCCAGTGAGAATGTTACAAGTAGCAATGCTTGTTAAAGATAAACTAGTTGTTACTTATCCAGAAAATAGTGATCTATATGAAAATAACTTCACAGGTCTTTCAGCTGCCCTAGAAAAATTAGATTCAGACTATCAAGAAATGGCAGATGCAGCTACAAAACCAATAATAACAACCGTCATGCTGTTTTCATATTTGTATGCTCGTTATGATATAGAAATAATGTCAATAGTGGCAGATGCACATTCATCTGAAAGTGTACCTAGTGAAATAATTGCGTTTAAAGACAAAGCTATATTTTACGGAATTCATCAAATAATATTTGAAAAGAACAGGAATTCTCCAGCTGGAGACCAAGTTTTACTAGAACTTAGTGCAGAAGATGATTCTGCTTCAAAGCTTTACATGCATGGTCTTGGAAACAGGACTGCTGAAGAAGAAGAAATAGATGCAACATACATTTCTATTATGTATGACAACTTAGATGCACTTAAAGAAGCTACAAAATAGTACATGACTGTACTATTTTCTTTGTTTCAAAATTAAACATAGTATTAACTGAACAAAATAAATGAGGTGACTTAAATGGAAAAATTATCAGATCAAGAGATTGTTAGAAGAGAAAAACTAGAATTCCTAAAAGAACATAATATTGATCCTTACGGGCAAAGATTTGACAGAAATAATAATACTCAGTCTTTAAAAGATAAGTATTCAGAATATACCAAAGAAGAGTTACATGATATGGAAACTCCAGAAATCGCTATTGCTGGACGTATTATGACAAAAAGAGGAAAAGGGAAAGCTGGATTCGCACACATTATGGATCAAGCTGGACAAATTCAGCTTTATATTAGATTAGATGTTCTTGGTGAGGAATCATTTGAAATATTTAATAAGTCAGATATTGGAGACATAGTTGGAATTAATGGTTCAATTATGAAAACAAGAACTGAGGAACTAAGTATAAAAGTTTCTAAATTTACTCATCTAACAAAAGCTCTTAGACCTTTACCAGAAAAATATCATGGTCTTACTGATATTGAAGAAAGATATCGTCGTAGATATGTTGATTTAATAACTAATACAAAATCAAGAGATACATTCATCCTCCGCTCAAAAGTAATTTCAATGATGAGATCAATTCTAGATGAAAAAGGTTTTCTTGAAGTTGAAACACCTGTACTACATCCAATATTAGGTGGAGCAAATGCAAGACCTTTTATTACTCATCATAATACATTAGATATGCCTTTCTATTTAAGAATCGCTACTGAACTTTACTTAAAAAGACTTATAGTAGGTGGATTTGATGGAGTTTATGAATTTGGAAGAACATTTAGAAATGAAGGCATGAGTGTAAAGCACAATCCTGAATTTACAATGCTTGAATTATATCAAGCATATGGAAATATAGATACTATGATGGAATTAACAGAGCATTTAGTTTCTACTGTTGCTAAAGCATTTGATAAAGAATCTGTTGTATATGGTGGCGAAGAAATACATCTAGCTGCTCCATGGACTAAACTACATATGGCAGATGCAGTAAGAGACACTGTAGGGATTGATTTTTGGGATAAAGAAATGACTTTTGAAAAAGCAAAAGCTTTCGCACTTGAAAAACACTTAGAAGTACCTGCTCACTACACTGGAACAGGCCACATCTTAAATCTATTATTTGAAGAATATGTTGAAGAACAAGTTGTTCAACCTACATTTGTTTTTGGACATCCAATAGAAATAAGTCCATTAGCTAAAAAGAATGTTGAAGATCCTCGATTTACTGATCGTTTCGAATTGTTTATTGGTGGAAGAGAATATGCAAATGCATTTACTGAATTAAATGATCCAATAGACCAAAAACAACGTTTCTTAGCCCAACTTGCAGAAAAAGAACTAGGTAATGACGAAGCGAATGAAATGGATATTGATTATATCGAAGCACTAGAATATGGAATGCCGCCAACAGGTGGACTTGGAGTAGGAATTGATCGCTTGATTATGCTACTTACTGATTCTCCATCTATTAGAGATGTGCTACTATTCCCACATATGAAACCAAGAGGAAAATAATGAAATAAAGAGCTGAATAGTAAATATTCTGCTCTTTTTATTAGCATATTGTTAGTTTATGAAAAGAAGTAAATATATAATATATATAAGATAAGAATAATGAGGTAAATAAGATGATATATAATAATATATACGAGTTGATTGGAAATACTCCAATAATTAAATTAAATAAACTAGTAGATTCAGATATGGCAGATGTCTATTTAAAGTTAGAATGGTTTAATCCAGGTGGTAGTGTAAAAGATAGAATTGCTATCAATATGATTGAAGCAGCAGAAAAAGAAGGACTATTAAAACCTGGAGATACAATCGTTGAACCTACCAGCGGAAACACTGGGATCGGGATTGCAATGGTCGCTGCTGCAAAGGGATATAAAACAATTCTTACTATGCCTGATAGTCTAAGTATTGAAAGAAGAAAAATATTAAATGGATACGGTGCAGAGTTAATATTATCTGAAGCAAAAAAAGGAATAAATGAATCAATCAAAGTCGCAAGTGATTTAGCAAATAAACACGGTTATTTTATGCCTATGCAATTTAAAAACATTAATAACCCAAAAGCACATATGAAAAATACCGCAATAGAAATAATAAACGACTTACCGGAATTAGACTACTTCATAGCATCAGTTGGAACAGGTGGAACAATAACTGGTGTTGGAACTATATTAAAAGGATACAATCCAAAAATAAGTATTAAAGCGATTGAACCAGCGACATCGGCCGTGCTTAGTGGAATGCCTCCTGGTCCACATAAAATTCAAGGAATTGGAGCAGGATTTATACCTGAAATTTTAGACACAAGTATATATGATGAAGTTTTAACTGTAACTGATGATGATGCTTATAAAACTGCAAAATTACTTGCGACAGAACTGGGGATATTCGCAGGAATATCTACAGGTGCAAATGTATATGCAGCTCTTCAATTAGCAAAAAGAGTTGGCCCAAATAAGACTATCTTAACTGTTTCACCTAGTAATGGAGAGCGTTACTTATCAACAGATTTATTTGATTAGGAAGTGGTTTACATGAGAAATCTAATTATACTATTGGTATTTATCTTAGTGTCTATAATATCAATAGTAAATGAACCAATAGACGAAGTTGTTGATGCTATTGCTGGAGCAACTAATTCTACATACTCATTAACTTTGGATGCAGTTGCCGGAGCTACTACAGGATTTTATGATGATGATGATGACGATGAAGACGAAGATGAAGAGGATGATGACTAATGATTATGCTAATATTAGTATCATTATTACTGATTATCTCACTTCTGATTCCAAAAAAAATTCATAAATACAATTACTATATATATGCAGTTGCATTTATCGTATCATTGGTTACAGTAGGAGAAGAAGCAAATATATTTAGTTTAGGTTATGTACCCCTGTCATTCTTTATAGTAGTGATGTATACAGGTGTATTTGAACGAGGCAAAATCAAAAAAAGACTTATGACAGTAAGAGCTGAGAATGCTGTTTTAGGAAGTATATTCTTGATCCCGCATGCATATGGATTTTTAGAATTCTTAATTGATGAAGGTAAATTACTTACAAATATAGTACCAGTACTAGGATTGTTTTCCTTAATAGCTATTATTCCATTATTTTTTACCTCATTCAGATTTATTAGAAAACAGTTTTCTTATAAAGAATGGAAGAAACTGCACGAATTAGCGTATGTTTTCTATTTATTACTATTCTTACACTTAATATTTCTAAATAACTCTCGTTTCTTATCGTACATAATAATATTTGGTGTGTTCTTTACATTAAAAGCATATGATAAATCAAAAGAATATCTAAAAAAGAAAACGAAATTAAAAAAGAAAATGGTTTAACTACCATTTTCTTTTGTTATTAAACTACAATTTTCTTCATTTACTAGTCCGTTATCTATAATTCTAGCCGGCATGCCAACAGCAGTTGCGCCAGGCGGTACATCGGTTAATACAACCGCATTCGCTCCTATTTTAGCCATTACACCAATCTTAATATCTCCTAGAATCTTTGCTCCAGTTGCGATCATGACACAATCACAAATAGTTGGATGTCGCTTAACTGAGGAATCGTTTCCTGTACCACCTAAAGTTACTTGATGGTAGATCAGGACATTCCTTCCAATTACTACAGTCTCTCCTATTACTACTCCTGAACCATGATCAATTACGAAATTCTTTCCAATTTGAGCAGCAGGATGAATATCAACTCCTGTGAAAAATCTAGCAGTATTTGAAACCATTCTAGCTATTGTTTTTAATTTAATTTTCCAAAGAATATGTGAAAATCTATATATCCATACAGCATGCATCCCATTATATGTAAGTATTATCTCTAACCAGTGTCTTGCTGCAGGATCCATCTTCTTAATTGTTTTTATATCACTTCTAATTCCCATTTAATCACCTCATTGTAACACTATTATATACTATGTTTATAATTTCTATAACTAATATACACCATAAAAAAATACAAGCGTTTGCTTGTATTTTTTAAAAGTCTCTTCCGATTACTAGGTCTTCATCTTCGTACAAGAAAATCCCAAGATTTTCACCGATTTCTACGAAAATATCAACAATACTAACATAATCATACTCGATTGTATCAAAAACTGTTTTCAATCCTTCATTCATTTGATTCTTTATATAATCAAAATCATTTCCTCGTTCCATAATCAAATTCTCAATACATTCCTCTAATTCATTAAGCTCTTTTATGTCAGAATCCAAATTATTATTCTCCATATCGCTTTTAATATCATAAATATAAAGTAAGTATAGTACCATTTCACTATATTCAAGAAACTCATCACAGTCAGATTTGAATAAAGTATCGTAATATATTTTAATTGTCTCTAATTGTGTATTTAAATAGTTAAATCCTGCTATAAATATTGTTTCTAGCTCATCACTTAGTTCTTTTTCTTCAACTAGTTTATCATAAATATGATTTAAAACTGAATATACAGGCTCAAGTCTATCATAGACGACAGAATGATTATCATGGAATACTTCAATAATTTCGTGGTTTTCAAGTTTCCAAGCTGCATAATCTTTATATATCAAGTTATCCAAGTGCAACATCCAGCGACATCATGACAGCAAAACCAATCATAGCTCCTATTGTCGCTATTTTTGTTGTTTCCATCATTTGCGATTCTGGAATTAATTCTTCGATAACCACGTAAATCATTGCTCCTGCTGCAAAACTTAATGCATAAGGTAACATGTTTCTCATTGACAATGCTAATAATGCTCCTACAACACCGGCAATTGGTTCTACCATTCCACTAAATTGTCCAATCATAAATGCTTTTTTACGACTCATTCCTTCTCTTCTTAAAGGAACACTAACAGCTGCACCTTCAGGGAAGTTTTGAAGTCCAATACCAATAGCAAGTGCAATTGCTCCACCTATTGCTGCTGTAGCTGCAATACTTGAATCAAAAGCCGCTGCTGCATACCCAAATGCAACCCCAACAGCCAAACCTTCAGGGACATTATGTAAAGTAATCGCTAAAGTAAGCAAAACACTTCTATGCCAAGATGATTGTATACCCTCAGCATGTTGTGACATAACGTGTAAATGTGGCAAAACTCTATCAACAACAAGTAAGAATAACCCACCTGATAAAAATCCAATAACAGCTGGCAACCATGGTATTAAGCCAAGTTCTATTGATAAATCTATACTTGGGGCTAGTAAACTCCAAAAAGATGCTGCAATCATAACCCCAGCACTAAATCCGAGCATTCCATTAAATAGTTTCTTTGATACATTCTTAAAAGGGAATACCAAACTTGCTCCAAGAGCAGTTACGGCATATGTGAAAAGAGTCCCTAAAAGTGCTGCAAGAATAGGATTTTCATAAATCCAATTAATCATAAAATCACCCTCTATGCTTTATCTTTTGAACCGAATAGTTCTATTTTTTCTTTTACTAATTCAACAATAGCTTTTGTTCCATCAGCTAGTAATTTACGAGGATCAAAACCTTTACCTACTAAATCTTTTCCAGCTTCAATATATTTTCTAGTTGCATCAGCAAATACTAACTGACACTCTGTGTTTACATTAATTTTAGATACACCAAGTGTAATAGCTTCTCTAACCATATCGTCAGGGATTCCAGTTCCACCATGAAGTACTAAAGGCATATTTCCAGTAATATCATTAATTTGTTTTAATACATCAAGTCTTAATCCTTGCCAGTTTTCTGGATATTTACCATGAATATTACCAATTCCTGCAGCAAGCATATCTACACCTAAATCTGCAATCATTTTACATTCTTTAGGATCTGCGATTTCTCCGCCACCTAAAATACCATCTTCTTCTCCGCCAATACTTCCAACTTCAGCTTCTACACTGATTCCTCTTTCATTAGCGTATTTAACGATATCTTTGGTTTTTTGAATATTCTCGTCAATATCATAATGTGATCCATCAAACATAACACTGCTAAATCCAGCTTCAATACAAGCTTTCGCTCCTTCAAAACTACCATGATCTAAATGAATAGCTACAGGAACAGTAGTTTTATAAGTATCCATTATTCCCTCAACCATTGCTACAACTGTTTTAAATCCCATCATATATTTTGCTGCACCTTCTGAAACACCTAAAATAACTGGTGAATTTGTTTCTTCAGCTGCAGTAAGTATAGCTTTAATCCATTCTAGATTATTGATGTTAAATTGCCCTATTGCATATCCTTCTTTTCTTGCTTTCACAAGCATTTGTTTCGCTGTTACTAGTCCCATTTTTAATTCCTCCTAAGTTTATAAAATCATTTCTATTATACATTAATAGTTTTTAAATGTAAACTAATCAGGCTTATAATTTAATGAAAATGATTACAAAAAAAACACCGCTACTGCGGTGTTTAGTTTCCTGAAACCATTAATGATTTAATTTTAAGCGATGGACTCCCGACACTTCCAAATCCAATTTTAAGATCGTTACAAACATCTGTAACGTCTTGAAGTAATTTTAAGTAATTTCCTGCAACTGTAATTAGGGCTACAGGTCTAACTATTTTACCATCTTCAACTAAGAATCCTGAAGCTTGTAAACTGAAATCACCACTTACTGGACTTGCTCCAGCATGAGTTCCATCAAGATTAGTAATAACTAATCCTTTTTTCATTGATTTAACTGCATCATCATAAGATAATTCACCTGGTTTAAAATAGATATTAGTTGGTGCAATACCATTAATGAAGCCATTACCTGTTGATTTTACATTGTCTTTTTTAGCCGTTTTTAAGTTATATAGATATCCTGTTAATTTACCATCTTTTATTAATTCTTTATAACTTGTAGCAACACCTTCGTCATCAAATGATCCTGATTTCATTGATTTTTTCATAAATGGATCATCAATTAGTGTTACTTTTGAACTTCCTACTTCTTCACCAACTTTTCCTTTTAAAAGTGAAACATTTCTTTGTACACTTTCTGCAGAAAACATTGATAGATAAGGCATAAGCAAACTTGAACTAGCACTGTTAGTTAACAAGATTTCATATTCTCCAGAGTCACAAGGTGTAGCTCCAAGTAATGAGACAGCTTTTTTTACTGCTTTTGATGCTAACATATCAAGATCAAAATCACTATACTCATTCGTATTTGTATACTCATATGCAACTCTTTGATCTTTACCATCACTTGCAATAACATATGCAATAGTAGTTCCGACATTAACTATTTTTTCTAATTCTAATCCTTTAGAATTCTTTATAGTTATTTTCTTAGAACCATCAGAATACATTGCTTGAGCCATCACGATTCTTTTATCTTGTGCTAATATTTTCTTTTCTAATTCGAACATATCATCAATTTTTACTTTTGCACTAACTTCATTTAGACTTTCATTATAAAGACCTGTTACTTCTCTATATTCTTTGTCTCCTTCATAGATAAATACTTCGTCTTCTGAATCAATTGTTTTTGCTGATGCAATAATACTATCAAGAACAAAATCAATAATGTCATCAGTAACAACTTCTGTAGTTACTGTACCCATTTTAGAGTCATAGATTCCTTTAACATATAATTTATGAGTAGCAGCGATACTATATTTTTCTAATTCATTTTTCAACACTTCTAAATCAAATTCTTTATTATTTATTAAGTATACTTGAATATCTTCTATTCCTTTTTCTTTTGCTTTCTTAAATAATAGATCAAAATTCATTAGTTAGCCCCCTTTGTTCCACCGACTGTTATTTCTGATACTCTTATTGTTGGTTGCCCAACGTCAGTTGGAATACTTCCAGACTCACTTCCACACATTCCTTGTTCAGTTAAAAGATTGTTTCCTACCATATCTACTTTTGTTAAAGCAACGCTCCCTGTACCAACAAGAGTAGCGCCTTTTACAGGTTCAGCTATTTTACCATCTCTTATCATATATCCTTCTGTAACAGCGAAATTAAAATCACCAGTAGCTGGTTGAACACTTCCGCCACCCATTTTTTTAGCATACAAACCAAATTTAGTTGCTGCAATTATTTCATCAAATGTAGAATTACCATTATCAATATAAGTATTAGTCATTCTAGATGTAGGTGCATATTTATATGATTCTCTTCTACCTGAATTAGTACATTCATCATTCATTCTTTTTGCATTTAATTTATCAATCATATAACTTGTTAAAATACCATCTTTTATAAGCACACGACGTTTTTGTAAATTACCTTCATCGTCATATGTAGCGCTTCCCCATGCATTTGGGATAGTTCCATCATCAATTGCAGTTATTAGCTCATTTGCAATTTTAGTTCCCTTTTTACCACAAAATACTGAAGCACCTACTGCAACACTTGTAGCTTCTAAACTATGTCCTACAGCCTCATGGAAAATTACTCCACCAAATCCATTGTCAATTACCACAGGCATATTCCCACTTGGGCATTCATCTGCATGTAACATTTCAATTGCAACACGTGAAGCTTCTTTGGCAGTATCTTCAACGCTAATAATATCTGAATAAAATTCGAATCCATAATGACCTCCTGGAGCCTTAAAACCACTTTGTTTACCAGAATCATTTGATGCAACCGAATTAACTGCAAATCTAGTTCTTACTCTAGTGTCATGAACATAAGTTCCTTCACTATTTGCTATCCATACTTTTTGAACATAATCTTGATACATAACCATTACTTGAATTATCTCATCATTATATTCTCTAGCTACTTTGTTAGCTCTTCTAAGTATACTTACTTTTTCATCTAGTGAGACTTCAGAAGGTAAAATCTTAATCTTATGTAAATTACCAACTTTCATATCTTCTAATTCAAATTCAATCCCTAGTGAATCTCCTGGGAATGATTGTGCCAAATCACTAGCTAATTGTAGCAATTCTTTCTCATCAGTACTATTAGTGTATCCGTACTTAACACTAGCTTTTTTTGCTACTCTGATACCTATTCCAAATACTTTTGAATTTTCCACTTTTTCAACTTTGCTCGATAACATGCTTGCATTAGTTTGAAATTTA
>Ga0307989_1001434_pt1 | contig 12789 bp, 8 predicted proteins | sample EllFjometagen185_FD_203164 | JGI IMG/M metagenome (GOLD analysis project Ga0307989, IMG submission 203164) | Marine microbial communities from Ellis Fjord, Antarctic Ocean - #185 | ecosystem: Environmental > Aquatic > Marine > Unclassified | place: Southern Ocean | collected 2014-10-08 | reverse complement strand
AAAAGTCGTGGAAGGGAATACCTTCTCTTCCGGACATACTCTTCATACCTCTCATTTTCGAGATGTATCCCCTAATTCAAAAATACGTCCGGCTCTTGATTGGGCGGTAGAAAATGGGTTTTTGAAAGCTGGAGGATTTTTTCGTTCCAATGAACCAATGCCCGCCTTGATGTTCTGGCCCCTTGTGTTACAAGAAGCAGGATTTGATAAAAACTCAGCTACGTTTCATACTCCCCTCCCTCCAAATATTTCGGAAGATGATCCCTTAGCTCAATTTTTACGTGAAGCCATTCGTCGAGATTTTCTCTCTATGGAAGATTCATTTGATCCATTACAGGAAATAACTCAATTGGACGCCTTGCAAATACTCGTAAAAACAAAAGCACTTCTTCCACCTCGCCGTACTAGTTCTGCTTTTCAGACGAAATTCGATATGCTCCCATCTCGTCGAGCAGAATATTTGCCTCTTTTGGAAACAGCCCTGGCCTCAAACATGATTACCGCATTGGATGTAAAACAATTTCGTCCTAAGACACTCATTACTCGAGGAACCGTCATACAGTGGTTGTATAGGTTTTCCACGGAAGGAAAAAAGAAAACACTTCTTGATCCACTTCAGTCACCTACCAAGATTTTATCGAAACGAAAAAATGCGCTTCAAAAGAAACAAGAAGCTGAAAAAAAGAAATCCAAAACAACTATTCGTATCATTCGTAATACGGAAACAACTTCTAGCCAAAATACAACTTCTCGATTAACCGAATTTAATGTCCTTGAAAAAATATTTCAAGAGCTGAATGCCAAATATCGTTTTCCAGAAGAAATAACAGCGAAAAAAAAGAAAGATATGATCGAAGCTGCAACAGAAGCAATGGTTCGGGAATTAGGTGATAAATATACAACCTATATCAAACCTGCAAAATCAAAAGAATATGAGGCTGGACTCAATGGAGAAATGGAGGGAATTGGAGCATATGTAGAAATACTCGATGGAAAAGTTGTTATTGTCGCTCCTATTACAGGGTCCCCTGCTGAACAATCTGGAATTCTTCCAGGAGATATTATTACACATGTTGATGACGTTGATATCAAAGGCGAGTCTCTTACCGATAGTGTTCAAAAAATAAAAGGACCCGCAGGAACAACGGTAAAATTAAAAATACTGAGAGGAACGAGCACGGTAGAAATCACTGTTACTCGTGGAAAAATAAAAATACCATCCATTACTCTCAAATGGGAACGTTCTGTTCCTATAATCGGTATTCATCAATTTGATAGAACTACTGGAGAAATATTATTGAAAAAAATAACCGAAGAACTCCTTCCAAAAAATCCCCGAGGAATTATTATTGATCTGCGTAATAATCCTGGAGGGTTTCTCACGGAAGCCGTAGAAATTGGTGAGATTTTTCTTAAAAAAGGACAAGACATATTTTCTATTGAGTATAGAGACCGAGAGCATAAATACATTTCTCGTCATGATGGGAAACTAAAAGACATGAACAAGATAGTTGTTCTACAGAACAAGGGAACAGCCTCTGCTTCCGAGATTCTCATCAGCACATTGCAAGACTACAATCGTGTTCGTATTGTTGGAGAAACAAGTCATGGAAAGGGGGTCGTACAAAATCTTTCACAGTACAATAGCGGAGCAATTCTAAAGGTTACTATTGCAAAATGGCTCAGCCCTAAAGGAACATGGCTTCATGGGGAAGGAATTGTGCCAGACGTTGAGGTCGCACCAGCAACACTTGAACAACGAAAACAAAAAACAGATCCTCAGCTTGATCGTGCCGTACAAGAGTTGTTGGATTGGTAGGAGTGTAAATATTGTGAATTAAAAAAAAGAGCTGTCGCACGACAGCTCTTTTTTAAAATAATTTTTTGAACTATTCAATTTCCATTAATTCAACATCAAATGTAAGAGTAGCTCCTCCGGGAATTACTCCTCCTGCTCCAGCGTCTCCATATCCCAATTCTGCTGGGATAATCAATTTTCTTTTTTCACCTGGAAGCATTCCATTTACTCCTTCATCCCATCCCTGAATCACTTGTCCTGCTCCAACTTGGAACTGAAATGGCTCACCACGATCCACACTAGAATCGAATTTTGTACCATCATCAAGCCATCCTGTGTAGTGGACACTCGTAAGATCACCATCAACTACTGCGTCACCTTTTCCTTCTGTAAGAACTTCGTACTGCAAGCCGGAATCTGTTGTAACCATTGAATTATTAGTAGATAAAGAACAACCAGTAAGAACTACTAGTATACCGAGACCGAGAAAAAACTTTTTCATCGGGAGTAGTGTAATCAAGAGTTTTTTGAATGCAACTTTTGACGCACGAGAAAATAAAAGTACACTCTCCCCGCTGCGGAGGGATGGCAGAGTGGTCGATCGCGCACCCTTGGAAAGGGTGTATACGAGCAATCGTATCGGGGGTTCGAATCCCCCTTCCTCCGCCAGAAAAGTAAAAACTAAGAAGTCACCCTTGTGGGTGTTGGGATTTTTTAATTCCCGCAGGGAATGGGATTTGAAGCCTGTGGGTTCGACACGAGTGGAACGAGGGCGCGTAGCAATCCCCCTTCCTCCGCCAGGAAAAATAAATATGCCTCCATCGGAGGTATTTTTGTATATTCCTTTTTTAGCATCCTTATTCTTTGAGTCCGGGCTTTAAAAAGTCCTTTGTAATACAAGCCCGGACTCTATTTCACCAAACCCAAATTGTCAGAAGAGATGAGTTTCTATTTTTTAGACTAAATTTTAAAAATTTATTAGTATCTTATTATGACGGCACAAAAGATACTGCTGTCACAAGCGAACACTCTTCTGTTCCCAAATTCATTAAACTTCTAAAATTGTATGAAGAATGTAATTTCTCAGAAGTATGTATGAAAGATAGTCGAGAAATAAATGATGTAGATAGAAAAAACATAATTGAGGCTGTAAGTAAAAGTGATTCAACAAGAATAATTATTACTCATGGAACTTATACATTACCTGATACTGCTCGCTATTTAGAAGCAAATTTAAAAAAGAATAAGAAAACTATTATTTTTGTATGCTCTATGATTCCTCTTGTCGGATTTACTCCTACTGACGCAGGTTTTAATATGAGATACGCTGTTGCAAATTCTCAAACATTACCTGAAGGAGTATATGTATGTATGAACGGAAGAATATTCTCTCCAAATGAAATTGTGAAAATGCTCTCTGAGGGACGATTTGGTTCAATTTATACACAGTAATTCTTCAATTCCGATTATTAATTCTTCTTACAAAGAACTCTTCAAAGTTCTGGCTCTTTTTACACCCACAAAAACTTGACTTCACCCTCTCCACAACTAAAATCTCGTCGAATTGAAAACTCTTTCTCTTCGGCATCGGCAGTAAATCTGCAAAAGAGACTGGTTAAGAGCCAGTGATTACGGACGTCTGACCGCCCTTTTTACCCCTTTAAAATGGCGAAAAAAACGTTAAATTTCCCGGCTAAGCTCCAACCTACCCTTGAAAAATCAGGACGGTACTTTTTTTCGGACATCAGTGAAGCATTTCCGTTTCCTGACTTGACCGAAGTTCAAACTCGTTCATACAAATGGTTCCTCGAGCAAGGAATCGATGAACTTCTTGAAGAAATTAACCCTATCGTTGATCCGACAGGGAAAAAATTGAAACTTGAAATATTGAGTTATGAAATAGAACCGCCAAAACACCCGCTTGAGTTTTGTCGTAGAAAAGGACTCTCTTATGAGTCTATAATTCGTGCACACGTTGCTTTGACGAATCTTGAAAATGGAGAAATTAAGGAGCAGGATGTGTATTTTGGACAAATTCCACAAATTACAACTGAAGGGTCATTCGTTATTAACGGTGTTGAACGTGTAATCGTTTCACAAATCGTAAGAAGCCCTGGAATATTTTTCCTTGCTGATAAAAGTGTCCCAGGAAATTTTCAGTCAAAAATGATTCCAAAGCGTGGAGCATGGCTTGAATTAGAAACAGATAAGAAAGGTCTTATTTGGGTGAAAGTTGATCGAAAACGAAAAATCCCCGTAACAATGTTCATGCGAGCATTCGGATATGATACCAACGAACAAATTCTTGCTGAATTTAAAGACGTTATCAAAGAAGCAGAATTATCTGAGACCGATGATCCAATTTTGAAAACATTAGAGAAAGATGATTCTATAAAGCCAGCTGATGCTTGGCAAGGAGTATACCGACGTATTCGTCCAGGAGATTTGGCAACCCCAGAAAATGCTCGTGCATTTTTGAATGACTTGTTCTTCAATTTCCGAAAATACGATCTTGGACCTATCGCACGACACAAAATTAATCACCGATTCGGATTAAAAACAAAAGATGACCACGAAGGTCGTGTTTTCCGATTAGAAGATTTCATTGAGATGGTGCGTGGATTGATCCGTGCAAATGCAGGACTTATTGCAAGTGATGATATTGATCACCTAGCAAATCGACGTATTCGAGCTGTAGGAGAATTAATTCAAAACAAATTCCGTGTAGGATTACTCCGAACAGAGCGTATTATTCGTGACCGAATGTCTATTGTAGATCTTGAGGTCGTGACTCCCACTCAAATTGTAAACTGCCGACCAATTACTGCATCAATGCATGAATTCTTTGCGAGTTCACAATTGTCACAGTTTATGGATCAAGTAAATCCATTGGCTGCTCTTGAGCACAAACGTCGTATCTCTGCGATGGGTCCAGGAGGACTTTCTCGAGAACGAGCGGGATTTGATGTTCGTGATGTACACCCAAGTCACTACGGACGAATTTGTCCCGTTACAACGCCAGAGGGACCAAATATTGGACTGGTATTGCACTTGGCTTCTTATGCACGTGTAAATGATTTTGGATTTATTGAAACTCCATACCGAACCGTTGCTCACACCGTTAAAAATGACGGAAAAACTGCTATAGGTCGTACAGCAAGTGTAGACATAATGGATGGGAAAAAAGTTGCTGTAAAAAAAGATACGGAATTTACCAAAGCAGATGCTGAAACAATTTCAAAAATAAAAAGTTTGAAACTTGTTCCTGTACGAGCTTATATTTCAAATGAAGTTGCATATTATGATGCTGAAGTAGAAAAAATAATGTGTGTGGCTCAAGCAAATACATTTTTGAAAAAGAATCGTGAATTTGCAAATGAGCAAATTTCTGCTCGACAAGGATTTAAGCCGGTAAGTGTTCACGAATCACAAGTTACACATATAGATGTGTCACCTCAACAAATTGTGTCCCTTTCCACGTCATTGATTTCATTCCTTGAACACGACGATAATACTCGTGCTTTGATGGGATCGAACATGCAACGTCAAGCGGTACCTATTATTAAACCAGCCACGGCACTTATTGGAACAGGAATTGAAGATATTGCTGCTTCTGAACAATGTGTACGTGCGCCAGAAAATGGAACGGTGAAATCTGTAGATGCTACTCGTTTGGTGTTTATGGGAGAGTCTGGAAAAAAATATGATTACACTATTGAGACATTTGTACGAACAAACCAATCTACCTGTCATCACCAGCGTCCTATTGTAGAAGCTGGAGACGCGGTAAAAGAAGGAGCACCAATGATTGATGGAACATCTGTTGATCATGGGGAAATTGCTCTTGGTCAAAACTTACTGGTGTCATATCAAACATGGAGTGGATATAACTATGAGGATGCGATTATTATTTCAGATCGAATCGTACGTGATGGAACATTCAACTCTATTCATATTGAAGAATACGACCTTGATGTGCGTGATACGAAACTAGGGCCTGAAGAACTTACAGCTGATATTCCAAATGTAGCTTCTGCCAAATTAACGAATCTCGATGAAAACGGAATAATTCGTATTGGAGCAACGGTTCTTGCTGGAGATATTTTGGCAGGAAAAGTAACGCTCAAGGGAGAAACCGAACTTACGGCTGAGGATCGACTTTTGCGAGCCATCTTTGGAGAAAAGGCACATGATGTAAAAGACACATCAATGCGTTTGCCACGTGGTTCTGGAGGAAAAGTTATTGAAATTGATATATTAGAAAAATCAGAAGGAGATGAACTTCCTACAGGAGTTCTCAAACGAATTAAAGTTCGTGTTGCACAGCTCCGTCACCTGGAAGCAGGAGACAAAATGGCTGGACGACATGGTAATAAAGGAGTGATCTCTCGTGTGGTACCAGCAGAAGATATGCCATATACCGCAGAGGGTCGCCCAGTAGATATCATCTTGAATCCACTTGGAGTATCCAGTCGTATGAATATTGGACAAATCTTGGAGACACACCTTGGTATGGCTGCAGAAAAAATGGGAATCAAAATCGCGACTCCAATTTTGAACGGAATCTCAAATGATAAAATTCAAGATTTCTTACGAGAAAACGATTTCCCTGAAGATGGAAAACAACAATTATTTGACGGACGTACTGGTGAACCATTCGATCATCCAACAGTAGTGGGTATCGTATACATGTTGAAATTGATTCACATGGTGGAGGACAAAATCCATGCTCGTTCAGTAGGACCGTACTCTCTTGTTACACAACAACCATTTGGAGGAAAGGCTCAGAATGGAGGACAACGTTTCGGAGAGATGGAGGTATGGGCACTTGAGGCTCATGGTGCAGCACACATTTTGCAAGAAATGCTTACTATCAAATCTGATGATGTGAAAGGACGTGCTAAGGCCTATGAAGCAATTGTAAAAGGAGAAGAAATTGATGGTGCACATCTACCAGAATCGTTCAACGTGTTGGTAAAAGAACTTCAGTCTCTAGGATTGAAAGTTGACCTTCATACAGACGATGGAATTATTGATCCAGGTGAAAAAACAGATAAAGAAGAACTTGCGGCTGTTCCAACTGGTGAAAGTGAAAAAATACTTGCCGAAGCAGAAGGTGTAAAAACTGTTGCCGAGGAAGGCGCCACTGAAGGAATGTCTATTGAAGGTGAGGACACCGGAATTGAGGAAGAAATGACTAGCGAATCAACGCCGACAAAGATGACTGATAAAGAAGATATAAAAGAGGCTGAATAATAGTGCGTTTTATCAGGGAGAAACAGTGCGTTTCTCCCTGGTCATCGCGCGTACCCCGCATTCCGGGGTACGGCCTTGACCCGCAGTGCGGGTCTGAGATACGAGTTTAACGTGCGTATAATATAATGGCTATTATACGGCCTTGCCAAGGCTGAGATACGGGTTCGATTCCCGTTACGCACTCCATATTAATCAAACGCCGTGCGCAACTCAATACGGTGTAACGCTTCGGGGATTGTTTTTTGCCAAGTTGGGAAAATCTGAATATCAATAACTCGCTCAATCTCTTGTTGATTTACTAATAAAGCTCTTACCTCTGCTACTGTTTTTTGTGATATTTCTTTCTGCAAAGCCCGCTTCCAGGCCAAATTTTGAGGAGAAGATGAATTAAAATCTAAGCTCCTCACTCCGACCATTTTGACAGATAATTTTACCCATCCATTTTTTTCAAATTGTGAGGCATCTAATACGCGATACTCTGCAGAATGATTATCAATCTCTAATAATCGCTGACGATCATCAAGTGTCGATTCTAATTTTTCAAGAACGAATTGTTCTACTTTTGATTCAGAAAACACGAGTCCCGATACTCGCATTTTCCCTGACACGGGAATTGTTTGCATCTCTGCTCCAATTAAATCTTTTGGGAATACGTAATCAGCAAATTCAACCCGCACCAATGCTGGATCATCTATCAGTACTTGTTTTTCTTTTTCTCTTTGTGAACGATTCATTACTTCTTCTTTTAATTCTTTGAGCGCTCTTTCTCGAAACTTTGTTTTCAAAAACTCTTCAGCCAATACTTCATCTTCTTTTGTCGCAAAAAAATGAGTCAGTGTTGATCCTCCCACAAGCGGTCCTCGATTTGTTCTGGCATACCAATATTCACGTGATATAGGTGGTAATGCTGCAAACTGCAAGTCTAGTCCCGCATCTAAATTCCCACGAAATCCAACGGGGGTTTTATCTGTATCAAAGGGGTCTGCAATTATTCCTACCTCTAATTCCCCGGGGACATCATTCACCCTCTTGGGCACTGTAATATCGTTTGCAAACCTAAAAATGAGTCCATCTGGTGATTCTAAACGAGAAGGGATAAAAAATTTATCACGCGTGTTTTCATTAAAAATTGTTATTTTTCCATGAGCATTTTCAACATCATATTCACGTCCTGTTGTTTGAAATAGCTCACTTCCCTCTTGATTGTTTTCTACAAAAATACCGTGAACTTGTGGCAAATGAGCATTGATAACTGGCAATACTGCCTTAGGAAGCATCACAATAACGTTTTGCACAATTGGTACGGCCTCAATGCGTGGTTTGACAGTAATAATCGCACGTGGACGCAACCAAAACGCAAGCGCTCCAAGAAGAAGTACTAGAACAACTACTATAAAAAATATCTGACTTCTTTTGATAAAAAAGGAAGAAGTTTTGGGAACATTTTTAGACGTAAATTCTGGCATTTCTACTTTTGGTACTGATGAGGGTATTTCTTTCCCGTGCAAAACTTCCGATACTGTTACCTCTGAAATATCTGCCGAATCCTCTGAACATGCCGCAACAGTTGCCAATCCCAGGTGTGCAACAAAATCACGTGAAAATTTTTGAGAAATAACAAAAATAATATTCTTCTTTGATACACTTGCCACTAATTTCTTCAGTAATGTCGCGTCTGTTGCCATTCCCCACTGTCTTGGACAAATTAACAAAACCTGCTCCACCTCTACCTGTTGAAGAGCTTCAAATATATCAGCAATTCGATCCTCTGTCTCCACACGAAGCTTGATACATTTCATCGTTCAAATTGTAGCGCAGACTTCGTCCCATGAAAACTTGATTCTCAAAAAATTTTCCGTAGAATCTCGACGTTCTTGAAGCATTCGGTTACAAGAAAGCCTTTTTAGACGCTGGGGCGTCGCCAAGTGGTAAGGCACTGGATTTTGGTTCCAGCATTCGGGGGTTCGAGTCCCTCCGCCCCAGCCAGAGATAAATCCAAAATATCCAACCTTGCGTTGGATGTTTTTTATTTAATTCCCGACTTGTCGGGATTGGAGAAGAACCCCGCGGGTTCGAAATCGAGCGAAGCGAAGATCACGAAGTAATCCCTCCGCCCCAGCCAACACCTACACTATGCTACATAGTGATCCAGGTACAAAGAGACAAGACGGGTTCTAGACCCGCTTTTTCTTTATGCCTCGTGGGATTGGATCTGTATAAAAGAAATCCCATAGACCCGTGTACCTAGGGCGAAGGGGCACTAAGTGTGAATATAAAATTAAACAATTTCACTTATTTGTTTCTATTTAGAAAGAGAATACACCACTCCTTTTCTAACTCCTTCTGTTTTAAGTTTCCCCTCTTTTACAAGATCTTGTAGATCTTTTTTTAAAGTTGGGCGTTTTATTTGTGGGAGAGCGGTATGCATCTGTCCGATAGAAAATACTTTTCCTTGAGCGATAAAAAGGATCATTTTTCTTCTTTCTTCTCGGTTTGGGGTTGAGGATGTCCAAGGTTCTACAAATTCTTTTTGTAATAATAAATTATATACCAGCTCCATTGTTTTTGTGAGTTCTTCAATAATAAAGGAAAGAAAAGAATTAAAGTTTTGGGTGTTATCAACTTTTTCTAATTCAGACAAATAGTACTTTCGATTTTCATTTCGAATAACACATGGAGGAAATCCGTCTTTCATTAATATTAAATTCATCAACAAACGAGCAATTCGTCCATTCCCATCATCAAAAGGATGAATACTGACAAATCGGTAGTGAAATATTGCCGCTCGCTCTATAGCAGATATACTTTGTGCTTCAGCTGATCTATACCACTGAATCAATTTTTCCATCTCGATCTGCACCTGTTCTGGCTCAGTATAATGATGGATATTCCCTGAAACAGTCAATACATGGTTTGGACGAGTTTTATATTTTCCTGGAGTAAGGGGCTTTTTAATAAGCTGTCCATTCCGTCCCTTTGCATGAGTATATTCAATACCGTCCAAAAGAATTTGGTGAAGTGATTTAATGAAATGTTCTGTAATATTTTTTTTATCATGAACCATGTTTTCCAGCGCATGAATAGCTTCGGCATGATTCTTGGCTTCCAAAAAATCTTTCAATGGTTTCCCTTCCGAAGTAAGTCCTTCACGAAGGAAAAAAGCAGTTTCTCCAAGAGTGAGGGTATTCCCTTCCAATGCATTCGAATTATAGGTCCATTCAATTTTCAATTTTTCTCGAATTGCTTGATTAAGATTTGAGTCAAAAGGTCTATGTCTATCAATCCTTTGTTTTAGATCAATAATTTGCTTTAGCGATTTCGAAAGAATTGCATTCATTTTTTATGGATATTTACGTAATCATTATATCCATAAATATCCATAAATCAAGTTTTTATCCATAAAATATCCAAAAGGCAGAAAGAGTTCTCAGTGATTCACATACCTAGAACATAAAATATTTAAATTTTTCCTTTGTAAAATCGTAAGGAACCTTACGGGGCTTGAGGTCAGTGTTTATCAGGGGGTAGAGTCCCTCCGCCCCAGCCAAAAATAGATCTAAGGTCTCCCCCGTGTTTTATTTAATTCTCTACACAAAACAGCATCTGAAGTATATACTCCGATTGATTTTCTAATATGTTTTCACATGACCTCCAAACAAACGTTTATCAATGGACTCAATAAAGCCCTCGAATGGGAATACGCTGCCGCCGTACAATATGTACAACATGCTGCCGTTATCACTGGACCAGAATACGCTGCTATTGCTGCTGAGTTGGTCATACATTCAAATGAAGAAATGGCACATGCCGTAACTGTTTCTACGATCATCTCTGACCTTGGCGGAACGCCAAGTATTGATGTTGAAAAACGTGAAGTTTCTAAAGATGCAAAAGTACTTCTTGAGCAAGATCTTGCTGGAGAAGAACTCGCAATCACTATCTATAAAGCATTAATAAAACAAGCTGAAGAGCTTGGAGAATATGGGTATCGTCGTCAATTAGAGCAAATTTTGATTGATGAAGAAGAGCACCGACGAGATCTCCTTGGGTCTCTCGGACGATAACATTAGAAATAGAAAAGGAGGCCTAATGTCTCCTTTTTTAGTCTCCTAAAATAAAAAAAAACTTATTTTTTCAACAATTATTACTTTCTCTCCGCCCCATCCAGCATAAAAATGAAACAGGGATTATCCCTGTTATTTTTTTGGAAGGGCCTCAATTTTATTTGTAAGTTCGGCAATTTCTGCTTGTCGATCAAGTAGAAATTTGTTTATTTTTTCTAATTCAGAAATTTTATTTTCTAACTGTTGTTTTGTATCCTTTTGCTCGGTAATATCTCTCACCGTTGCTTGCAAAAAACTCCTATCTTCCATGTCAACACGAGTAAGAAGAACCGTTGCAAAAAATATTTTCCCGTTTTTTTTCCTATGTATCCACTCGAAGAATGCAGCTCCTTTCTTCATGGCTTTTTCAATATATTGTTGTGCCTCTTCAGATGACAGCTTTCCATTTTCTTGCCTTTCTGGAGACGCTTCCCACGGCCACAAACGAATGAATTCTTGCTCATTCTCAACACCAAACAACTTAATGGCCGCAGGGTTTGCGGACGTAAAATACCAACTTGGCGGCTCTAACGTCATAATTGCATCCATAGAAGATTCGAATAAAAGTTGATACCTATTTTTTTGTGTCATTTTTTATTTTTTTTAATTGTTTCGGATTTTGCCAAGCAGATTTAAATTTTTCTAAGAATTTGTAACATTGTATCATGAAGATCATTGTTCCGAAAATTCTAATCCCTAATCCTCTCTTCCATCAAAAGAGGGAATATTTTCACACAGCAAAAAGACGGGTCCACATATATGTAACCGTCTTATATTTTGCCCTACCTTAATGACCCGATGGTTCCAAAACTCCCTCTAATCCTGAATCTTCTAACTCCTCCCAACTGATGTTTTTGAATTCATCCTCAACGCGTTTCTGTTTTTTCACCTTCTTCAGAAGAAAATTCACGGTGTCGATTTTAGCCAACATGACTATATCGGAATATAGTCCCATCTTTTCCCAGAACTCTTGTTCTCTCTCCCCGGTTAATACATATTCTTTTTCAGAATCTGTTACGCGTTTTCGTTCTTTCAGGATATGTCGTTGATGTCTTACTCCCGAAGATTGCTCGCAGATAACTACCAGGTTATCAAAATCAGTACTGTCATTGTAAAGAAATAACAATTCTAACTCTGGTCCTATAATTCCTGCCGCATGGCGACGTTGTAAAAACCAAAGATGTTTTGATGAACCAAAAGACGTGAAATCCACAACATAGGATTCTCCCCCTTCTCGGTTATCATACACCTCATGCAACCCATCTAGATTTGCTTGAAATACAAATGTTTTAAAAATTTCTTTTTCATTGTTTCCGCAGCTGGAAAAGCAAAATGCTGCAATAATCGTTAACATTGCTGTGTAAATCCAAATTTGTTTCATAATAATTGTTTTATTGTTTTTGTTTATGATTAAATAATTAATTTTCATTTCTTCCTAACCTAAAGTGAATCGATAGGTAGGACATCTGTGCTGATGAATATTCTTGTAAATAAAAACGCTGGAAACCCATGTTCTTGGTCATACAAAAATGTCAGCACAAATCAATACCTATCAATAGCCGAAATACTCAAAGATCTAATGCTCTATAGAATAAGATTGCTTTTTGTCAAGATTCGCTATAACTTCTCCAG
>Ga0307989_1001433_pt1 | contig 12789 bp, 3 predicted proteins | sample EllFjometagen185_FD_203164 | JGI IMG/M metagenome (GOLD analysis project Ga0307989, IMG submission 203164) | Marine microbial communities from Ellis Fjord, Antarctic Ocean - #185 | ecosystem: Environmental > Aquatic > Marine > Unclassified | place: Southern Ocean | collected 2014-10-08 | reverse complement strand
AATCTGAAAACCATTGATGACCGTTGTCGAATCAATTGATAATCCAGATCCATTAATAGTAATAACTGATCCATTGCCACCACCATCAATAATTGTGTTGCTAGTGTCACCAGCACTAATGAGACTGATACCGTTTGTTGAAGGCCAAATAATATTCTCACTATAAGTGCCTGGTTGGACTAGTACGATATCAGATGAGTCAGCAGCATTCAAGCCAGCTTGAATAGTTGCATAATCATCTGGCACATTGATTGTGATTGGCATGTGCTGAGGTGTGCCAAAAGGATTTTCATATGCACCCATATCAGGGTTTGATCCTGCAGGATTTGGACGGGGGTTGCCATCGATATCAGCTGAAGGGACAATTGTTGTGTCTAGACCTGCGCCGATGCAAGTTGAAAAGTTTGAAAGGTGATAGTCATTATTCAGTGGATTTATAAAAAATGGATCTGCATCAATATTTCCATCCCCAATAACCCCTCCTTGGACATTGGAGTACTGCACTATGGTATTTCCCTCTGATATTATTGCTCCATTACTATTATTGAACACGATAGTATTCGAAATAAAATTTTGCATGCCTCGAATTCTAATTCCTTGATCTAAATTACGAGTGACAGTCAAATTTATAAGGTTCGCACCGTTTGAATCACTAACGTTTATGCCATCACCCTGGTTATCAGAAATAATTGAGTTCACAACAGAACTACTATCTGTATAATAAAACATAATACCAGTACCAATATTACTAACCACCTTGCAATTTGAGATAACAAACGCATATGGAATTTGGTAGTGTGAAACACCTGCCGCATTTTGAGCAGTATTCCCCGAAACAAACGTTTTTTCTACTCGACCTTTATACCCACTTGAAATTCCTCCTCCCCAGATCGCTTCATTATTAGTAACAGATAAATTACTAATCCGAGGGTCCCCATTAATTTGAATTCCTCCTCCTCGACTTAAAGCATGGTTATTGTAAACGGAACAATAACTTATTGTTGGTGAGCCATTTACAAGTATGCCACCACCATCAGAAGCTAAACCATTGATGATTGAGAGGCCTGAAATCTCACATGCTGAGGTTTCACCACCCTCAAAGATAACAACACTACCGTTCTGATTCCCATCAATTACTGTCTGGGAGATATATGAAGTATCCTGAGTTGTCAGGAAGAGTGATCCAACTACGATATTCTTGCCATTGAAGTTGATATTTTCAACATATGTCCCTGGACTTACAAGTACAGTATCTCCATCTAAAGCTGCATCTATTCCAGCTTGAATTGACGAGTAATCAAGTGGAATATTGATCCTATGATTGATGTAACTGCCATAACTAGAAGGAAGTGCACCAATATCTGCTATTGACCAGTCAGGGTCCAATGGTAAATCCGGATCTCCTGCATCAACACAGGGTGACAATTCAGTCAATCCGAAATCAGCAGTACTCACATTGGTAAAGAGTGGATCAATATTGATATTTCCGGTACCCGCGTACCCACCTTCAACATTTGAGTAGCTGATAATATTTTGAACATCAGCTGAAACACTATAATTGGTGGTGTTGAAGAAAATTATTGAGCTATTTACCCTAACAGTACCCTGGCTTCCACCAGTAACACCACCGTTGTTATTAACAATTGTACAATTGTTAATTGCTTCGTTACCACCGCTGCCGCTGAGCAAAACCCCAGAACCACCATTTCCAAACATTATGGACTTTGAGATAACTGGGTACCCACGAAATGAGTGTACACCATCACTTGTATTATTGAATATCTGGCAGGATGTAATTTCGGTTTGATTATTCCACCACAAATAGACTCCATGCCCATCATTTTGGTAAATATCACAGTCAATTATCTGGTTAATGCCTGCTCGGAAATTTATACCATGGCCTGTATTGTTTCTAATTATACAGTTCCGTATCACTGCATTTGACATATCAAAAGAGTAGACACCGCCACCGTTTGCATTATTACCATTAGTAATTGTAAAACCAACAAGAACAGGATTGAAATTGTAATCGCCCGTAGCGTTAAAGAAAACAGTGATTCCGTAATCGTTGCCATCAATAATGGTTTGAGATATGTAGGATTCATCGTCGGTTGTTAAAGTGAGTGAGCCGACAGTAATATCTTTGCCATCAATAATAACATTCTCTACATAGGTACCTGGCTGAACCAAAACCGTATCACCATCCACAGCCGCATCAATACCAGCCTGAATAGTAGCATGATCTGCAGGTACATTAATTGTGGTTGCGGATAATGAAATTACTAGTACGAGAAGACAGAAGAGTAAGCGTTTCATTGGTATCACCTTTAGGAAGTATCAATCAGTTTTGAATTTGACAACAAGGCACAAACTTAACTGTCTTTCTACAAGAGACAAGTTCGTGACATTTACTGTCATGATTGATCGTGACCTACGTCAAGCTACTTGCAACTCGTCAAACCAATTCAGAACATTAATGCTGACTCCGGGCCCCAACTCATTCCACCCAACCAACACAGCAACCTCAATTCAGCCGATCGACTCTTAATCAACCAGTTCCAGGTTCGAGTCCTGGGCGGTGTATAAAGCAAAGCCCCTGAGTTTTGAGGTCAGGGGCTTTTAGGATAAATATAGGACTAGTGAATAATCTCTTATTTCAGGTAAACCAGTTTAACCACCTCAGTGTAACTTCCGGCAACAATGCGGGCGAAATAGATACCCGTACCGATAGCTTGGCCTTCTGTTGTTTTTCCATTCCAGATATGCTCATACCATCCAGCAACTTGGCTCCCAGAGTCCATGGTTCTTACGGTGTTTCCACGGATATCATAGATAACCATAGAAACTGAAGCATCCTCGGGCAATCCATATCTTAGAGTTGTGCTAGGATAGAATGGGTTGGGAAAGTTCTGGTCAAGAACATATTGCGTTGGCAGTTCTATTCCCTCTGTAACAGATACATAACCAATAGTGAATTTGAATGTCTCGGAAACTGTCGTTAGGGAATCCGTATCAGAAGCAATCACTCTCCACCAATATTCCGGAATGCAAGCAGAAAATTACATCGAAACTCGTGTTATATTTCAGGCAAATCATTATCGCCGAATAGACCAAGATTAATCTCATCATTATATAGATCAGTTTCAAGAGAGTCCTTGTTCTCTACCGATCGAAATTCTTGAATCTTATAGTTCCCAGAATGACTCGATTCATATTGGCTTAATTCTTGCCGTATTGGTTCTACCACCGTCGGATCCAATTGATCAACCGTTGCGATAATTATTTTATAATCCACAACGCTTAATTTTTTTGTAAATATTAATGCATAAGCACTAATTCGTTTTGACTTCTGATTCAATAGGCAACACGAGAATAGTAAATCTTGATAATACTTATTATCAACTTGATACTGAATCATCTCCAGAATAGTTTCATCCATAAGACTCTTTGACTTGATGGAAACGACACAATGGAAAGCAAAATAAGTTAAGTTTTGCTTCAAAGCTTTTTCTATGAAGACTTTCTTCATAATAAGGGCATCTTCACTCAATAAGAAACTAAGATCATCATGTTTCGTATAAAATAAATCCTCAGGATTGTTCTGTAATTCTTTTGGGTAGGAAGATATTGTTTTTATGATATCATTTGCATATTGTATAATTAATTCATTAATAGCCTCTGCCCTCCCAAGATATCGAAGGCAATTAATTTTTAAGATGATGCTTCCACGATCGAGTGGGGTGGGTTCAAAAATCATGTTCATTTGACTAAGAGACAAACCCAATTCCTGTGAGCAGACATAAGTATAAGTGTTAAAAAGGAGTTCTCTGATCTGTATGGATAAACTATTTCCAGATAATTTGTCAAAAGCCTTTTTTGACTCCCAGATATAATTTGGAGGTACGTGGATATCGGTTTTTAAATTTTGGTTCAATTTTGAAAAATCTAATCCATAATCACCAGTTAAAATAGAATACGCAATCCCATTGTTTTTACTCCTGAAACAAGCCAGCAATAATAAATATACTTGTTTAGCTTTGCGCTCCTTCCCAAGTACTTCTTGGATGTATTTAAGTGCTCCGTGATAATCTGAAATGGAAATAAATTTCATCACCAGCGTAGTTGTCTCACGCTCAACAATGTCCTGCATTATGACTTTTCTAACAAGTTCAAATGATATTTACCTTAGAATGCTGTAATTTATTTACAAAGCTAATCGACTCGCAGCTCATTTAATGACACCACACAAATAGTGATGCAAGAAAACCAATTGTCCAACAATTCATGCACTATTTATTTTTGATTGATATCTAGCCATTCAACTGAGCTTTGATATGAGAAATCCAAGATTTTTTCGATATTATGGTTATCTCCGCCAGTTGTAATCATCAAGTACTTCCTCGCCCTGGTTGCTGATGTATACAATTCTGCTTCAGGTTCATCGGAAATAATACAATCACTTGCAATAACAGCCACTGCTTCAAAATCCATTCCTTTTGCAGAATGAATTGTCGATAACTTAAGTGTGTTATCTGCCAAAGCAAATTTGGATTTGGATTCTCTATTTTTTGCAATCCATGTGTAGGGAATATCTCTTTTAGCTAATTCAGGTAAAAATTCATTTTCTAAATTAAAGTTCTTTAATCGTTTCCCAGGATAAATAATTATAATATCATGGTAGGATAAATTATTCTCATTTTTTGTCATTAAAACCCAATCTATGACCGTTCGGTACTCTTCCCATCTATCTTTCATGAGTTGCACAGTAGGTATTGGTCCTCTATCCGGAGAACCACCTATTTTTGTGATTGTTGAAATTATATCATCAGCATCTTTAGTGGGTATGTTATCATTATAAATAAATTTTGCGAATCGAGTAATTTCGAGGGTATTGCGATAGTTGGTGTTTAGACTTTCCTTAGAGTTGGACAAATCCAATGTTCTTCGACCTGAAGCAGATATACCTAATTTTTTCCAGGATATCGCCTTATGATAAAGATTTTGAGCGTAATCGTAACAAATAAGCAGGGAATTTGTCTTTTTGTCCAAATGACCTAAAAGCAATCTAAAGTAGTCTTCCTCAAAATCCTGGGCTTCGTCAATTAAGATGGCATTATAATTATCGCTATGACTTACATCGGTTAATCGGAGTACAATTTCATCGAACTCATCTTTATAGTCATCAGAATTGTCCATATGGATCGTGGAAATATTATTCATTCTCGCCAAATCATGCATCCATTTCGAAAAGCTAGTGAATTCGACATTGTCAGACTTTACTTCCATATCGATGCCATTATACATTTGACCCAAATAATTGATGAGGGATCTATTCCAACAAACAAATAAGACCTTCCATTCGGGGTGGAGCTTCGCCAGCATTTTTGCTCTGTATAGCATAATTAGTGTCTTTCCACTACCTGCAATCCCCTTAAGCAGCCGATGTCCTTCGCCAATACTTTTTGATGCCCGCTCTTGCTTCAAATCCAGCACTGCTGGAATTTTGTTTTCCTCGCCCAGCTCATTTTTTTTTGTAAATCTGTGCGGTACTTTTATGCTCGGATCAATAATAACTCTCATAGTGTTAAAAGTGCTGGAAGAGATACTAGTCTTTCTTCGGTTTGATTCAACAATGGATAATAACTTCGATTCAATTTTACTTTTATTTAAATGTCCCTTTGTCAAAATGAGATTTTCATCTATTAGTTCGCCAATTGAGACTCCCTCAATTGGATTATCCAGTTCTTTTGACAGCATGTTCGCAAAAACCACTGCATAGTAGTAGGGTACTTTTTCTTTAAGTCTTTTATCGTTGATTACACTAAAAACATATTCACGTGCCTGTATGATTGGATTTTTAAAGGAATATGTACCAGTATCAAATCTTGTTTTCGTTATTGATTTTAAATTTTTAAAAGGAACGTCCTTCACCTCTAACACAACAATTCCATATCTGGGATGAATTAAAATAAAATCAGGATAAATTTCTTTATTCCCAATCCCGACATCATACCATACATACCAATTATTATCCAGGCCATTGGCCAGGGCTTGAAAAGTTCTGACTTCACCTTTGGTTGAGCGCATATCTGCTGTGATACGATTGGGAATCATAATAGCCATTTTCAATCTCCTAAAGAATTATAGTATCAGATGACAAGTATTTATTGAGCTGAATAATTTCCCCACCACCAAATATTTGAATTGTACATAAGTGTAGTCCAATTGGCAATTCAATCAAGGAATTGAGATGATTATACTTACCATTTGCGAGCTTTAACTATTTCAAATACAACATCTTGATTACCTGACTGTATTCACCAGCCACAATTCTGGCAAAATAGAGTCCTGTACTGATGGATCTTCCATCATTGGTTTGGCCATTCCAAACAAGGTCATACCAGCCTGCTGCTTTAGTACCCGACTCCAAAGTTTGAACTACATTACCACGTAGATCATAGATGATCAATGAGACATTCGAGGCTTCTGGTAATCCATATCTAAGTGTTGTACTGGGATTAAATGGATTCGGGTAGTTCTGGTCGAGCACATACTCAGTGGGCAAAGCAATCGCTTCAGAAATTGATACGTAGCCCACTGTAAACTTGAATGTCTCTGATTCAGTTGTGAGTGAATCAGTATCTGTAGCTACTACTCTCCACCAGTACTCAGTATCCGCTAGCAGTGCCTCGGTCATATCATGAGCAACTTCAAGCTCCGTATTGGCATCGAAAACTACATCCACGAAATTGGAGTCCGTTGCTACCTGAATTGTATAAGTAGCAAAATCCATCGGATCTGGATCATCTGATGGCTCCCATCCAAAGGAAGGCATATCAGATAAACCGGCTACATCATCTTCAGGTGAAAGTAATGCAAATGCACTAGGAGCCTCTGCGACCAAATCTGTCCAGAAAGTTGCCTCTTCTGAGTGAGAGATACCGTCAGATTGATCCATGGCAATCACTTCCCAAAAATACTGAGTATTATCTTCAAGTTCACCGGTCACAAAAGCTGCATTTGTGTCAGTCAGGACAGAGTCAAACTCGATACCATCTGCCCACCAATGCATCTCATATGATACGATGTCACCGGGATCTGCATCAACTGCAGCTGTCCAGTACATCTCTGGCGTAAGGGTAAGAATCATGACAGAGTCAGGTGTTATCAGCTCTACCATAGATGGAGAGTCGTTTCCTTGGTTAATTGTGAAGCTCTGGTAGCCCTCAACGTTAAATGTTGTGAGACCATTCCAGTCCTCAGCAAAAACTGACCAATAGTAGGTTCTGTTGTCTTCCAACTCCCAGTCGAGAGTGAGAGTAGTATCCTCACCTGACCAGAGGGTGTCCATATCTTCAGGGCTACTTCCAAGAAGGATATGATAACCAAGGCCATCATATAGATCAGGATCGCTACTTGATTCCCAGGTGAAAGTTGGAGATAGAACTGTCAACACTTCAGCATCAGTTGGTAGCAATAACGCAAACTCTGCTGGTGCTTCGTTATCTGCATTTGTCCAGAAGGATGCTGTATCAGAGAAGGTTACACCTCCATCGTCATCTAATGCAGAAACCGCCCAGTAGTAGGTCTGGTTCTCCAGCATATCTTCAGCAGGTGAGTAAGATGTTCCAAGGACCTCAACAGAAACTGCATCTGTCAGAATAGAGTCGGTACTAATGTAAAAATCATATCCGGTAATTACTGCCACAGATTTGTTTCCTGTAGATGTGGTTGAAGTAAACTTACCTTTTCCAGATTCTCTCAGTGCTACTGTTCCATCATCAGGATCAGAGGATGCTTCCCATAAGAACTCTGGGCGCAGGTTAGTTACCATATCATCCCTGACTGGATAGAGCAGGTCGAACTGTATTGGGAGGTCATTAGATGTGTTTACTGTGAAGCTTTGATACCCATTAGTATTTTCAGTCTCCATCCCAAGAATATCTTCAGCTACGACTCTCCAAAAGTAGGTCGTATTGTCCATTAGCGGAGAGGGCGGCAGAAAAAGTGTATCAAGCCCAAGCTCATAAACTTGAACTCCTGGTTCTGGTGTATCAAGATGTAGAGAATAGGAAACAACATCCTCGGGATCAACATCGAGTGCTGTATGCCAGGAGAATGATGGTGTAAGCGTACTAAGCTCCATGTCAACCAGCGGGAATATCAATTCGAATGATTCAGGTGGGGCATTTTCTGTATTGACCAGAAAGGATGCTGGATCATTGGCAGCGCTATACTCAAACCCATCAAAGACCCGTGAGGTCCACCAATATTGACTGTTATCCGATAGTTCTGATGCAGATGCCCATGTAGTAACATCTAAACCCTCAGGAATAAATTCAGAAGAATCCACCAATGTCGTCATGGCCATATCTTCATATAGCTTGAACTGATACATTAGATCATCTAATTCGGTGTCAGTGGAGTTCTGTAATGTGAAAAGTCCTTCATCACCAACGACACTGTTTTCAATTGGAGATACGAGTGTTGGTGGTTGTGGGATGGAATTCATTCTAAATGATATTGTCGCCCAATCACTCCAAAAATCCCCACTTGTTCCTTTTACACGGAGATAGTATTGCTCTCCATCTGTCAAAGCATTACCTGCATATGTCACAACTGTATCAGATCCGATAACCGTATATGTATCCCACATGTTGATTGCTGAGAAATCAGCTAGAGAAGACATCTGGATCTGATAGTGTGAGAGTGGTTCTTCTAAGCTGTTATAATAAGTGAACGAAACGTCAGGAGTGTGAGTCAAAAGGTGTTGAATCCCCTCCTCACCGCCAATATCTAAGTTCTGGATTCCAAGAATTACCACTGGTTCAGAAAGGGGACTTTCATATGCTCCTATATCTGGATTGGACCCGGCTGGGTTTGGACGAGGATTCCCTGCAAAGTCTAATACAGGCACAATAAGAGAATCTAGACCAGTTCCTAGGCAGGGAGAGTAATCAGATAGCATATAGTTCGATGAATCGTTATTCACAAATTGCGGAGTCGATTCAATATTCCCGGACAACCACTCGATTGTGCCCATATCATTAGTCACAATTCCTCCAAATCCTCCCTCAATGTTGCAATGGGATAGACTTAGAGAACTCTGGTTACCATAGTCCGTGTCAAAGAAAACTTCTTGAGGAGTATTGTGATAAAGTATACTGTTTAAAATCGTAGGATGAGACCCATCAATACCGAAACCTCCTCCTCCAAGTATACTGGTGTTATTAACAATTGAGGAATTGAGGATTGATGGGGTAGCATTTGCTCCCAAGTAAATCCCTCCACCATAACTTGTAGCAGTATTATTAGCGATGATAACATTTGTGAGTGTAGGACTTGGGTTTTGGGCGACACAGATACCACCCCCATAGCTAGCGGAATTCTGAGATATTTTAGTATTTATAATTTCCATTCGTGAGACAAAAGCCAAAATCCCTCCACCAAGATTCGGGCATTGATTATTGGAAATGGTGCAGTTATTAATAGTAGAATTTGAACCCTCAGCGTAAATACCGCCACCTTGATAATCAACAATATTTTCTGTTATATATAAATCTTCTAGAATTGGAGAGGCTCCACTCAAATATATACCACCACCTGTATAGGCATGACCATTCGTAATGGTGAACCCAGTCAGTTTAGTGGTATTTGTCTCTGCATTATTAAACATAATGACTGATCCCAAACCAGAGCCGTCAATAATAGAGTTCTGAGCACCTTCGGATCCTCGTACAGTTATTGCCCTTCCACGGAAAGTTAAGTTTTCGTTATAGGTACCTTGTGCTACAAGTACGGAGTCACCTTCACTTGCAAAATTGATTCCTGCTTGAATTGATGCAAAGGGACTTGACATCTCACCAGTTCCAGAGATATCATCACCATCAACACTTACATGCCAGTCAGGACCGGAGTATTCATTTAGATAGGGGTATGCACCCATATCTGCTCTGCTCCCGTCTGAATCAGTAGAGTCTGGATGACCTGCATTTATGCATTGCGAACTAGCTACGAGTAGATAGTTCTTTTCATTGGAATTAACAAAATTTGGATTCACACTCAAATTGGTATGACTGAGTGTAAAAACAGTACCATCTTCAAAGAATATCGTACTATCCCCCAGACTGAGATTTGAGTATTCAACTATCAATTCAGTGGTCGTATTCGTTGCCTCAACATAGATTTCTGAAGCAAAATCATCATTATTATCAAATAGTACGCTATTTTGAACTGTGAGATTTCCATTATGGTCAATAAATACTGCTCCACCTCGAGTAGTACCATTGTTCCCACTCATCGTTACATTGTCTAGAGTAATATTTGAACTCCAGGATGATCGTATTCCACCGCCCCCATTCCCTGCAATATTATCTATGATTAGCGTCGACTTAATTAAAGTATTTCCACCCTGTAACCCAATAGCACCACCGATTGAACCACTCACATTATTTTCGAATGTGGAATTGGTAATTGTGTGAGTCCCTTCACCATATATACCTCCACCAGTATATCCTGCAGAACATCCTTTAATTTTTGTATTATCTACAAATAGTGCCCCACCCGAAAAACTGATGCCTCCACCACCATCGCTAGACACACAATTCTCAATAACTGAATTGGAAATAGTTAGAATTTTGGATGTTGGGTAAAATAGTATCCCTCCACCATATCTATAGGTTTCAGAACAATTTGCAATTCGACAGCTATTTATATCAACGTTCGCATCTTTTGTGAAAATGCCCCCTCCACCTACCCAAGGGATATAGGTTTCCTCGTTTGTGCCACTCCCATTTTGGATGCTTAGTCCGACAAGACTGACTGAGCCTAACCCTGAGTTTAGAACTTGGAGAACACTACCGGATTGATTCCCATCAATGATTGTCTGTGAAATATAGGAGGAGTCCTGTGTTGTGAGAAATAGTGAACCAATTGTTATATCCTTGCCATCTATTATGATGTTTTCTACGAAAGTGCCGGGTTGAACCAAAATCGTATCCCCATCCCTAGCAGCATCAACTCCGGCTTGAATTGACTCGAATTCACCTGGTATATTTATTACAAGAGCCAAAGGCTGTCCAAAAGTTGAGGGGAAAGCACCCATATCCGCACGTGATCCATCATCATCTCTAGGTGAAGTAGGGTCTCCCGAATCGATACATGGGCTACCTGCTTGAAGGTTGTAATCATCACTTATTGGATCAACAAATTGAGGGGCATTAGTAATATTTCCTATTCCAGCATGGCCATTTTGGACACAGGAAAAATTAACAGACTGATCAACATCATATTCATCATCTATTTGATTGGGTACGTTGTCCCACACAATTGAATTAAGGATATCTAAATCCGCCTGCCCCGAAATCGAAATACCACCACCAAAAACGTTGTTATATCCTGTAGCTGTGTTCTTAGTTAAAGTACAGTTTATTAGCGATGCTTTTGTTGCGCCATCAGCTATGAATATAGCCCCACCTAACTCTCCAGTTGAATTACCAAATAATAAAGTGTTTTGGATTATTGGTGTTGCTCCTCCCAGAATGGCGATTCCACCACCGTGGTGAGTAGCAATATTATTTTTAATAATCAATCCATCTAATATTGGACTGCAATTTCCTTGGATACTAATACCGCCACCGTACCATGTGATTTGATTGTCTCGGATAATACAGTTATTGATGTCTGGACTTGAATTGGTGATTAATATTCCTCCACCATGATATGAAGAGCTACCCATCCCATTAAATATTGTGAATCCGGATAGGGTGGCTATACCTGACTCATTATTATTAAATGTCACGACATGTGGTATTTGGTTACCATCAATTTTTGTGCTCGAAATAAATGAAGTATCTTGAGTTGTTAGGAACAGAGACCCCAAAACGATATTTTTACCATTGAAGTTGATATTCTCTACATAAGTACCTGGTTGAACAAGTACCGTATCACCATGCGAGGCGAAATCTATTGCTGACTGGATTGTTGGAGCGGCTCCGGGGACATTGATTGTTCCTCCATCATAAACGATAGTATAGCCTGACACAATAAAATCAGCAGTAGAGACTCCTTGAATACCTGTAACATTAACTGTGATAATATCCGAGCTGAGACCAGCAGATACCGCTGTATAGGAAAAACTAATTTCAGTAGATTCCCCAGGGCTTAAGGTAACTGGAAAAGTTGTATAGATATTGAACTGGGCATCATTGTTGGAATAATCATTTAGAGAGATTATCTCGTCTGAATAATTAGTTAATCTAACGGTTGCCTCAGAACTGGAGCCATCAGAAACGAAACCAAAGTTGATAATACTCTTTTCTACAATAACGCTATTCCCACCCGTGTAGCCAATATCGTTTCGACTACCATCAAAATCATTTGATAGCGAGATAGGATCTCCAGCATCAATACATGGCGATGTGGCTTGTAGTAAATAGTCGTCATTAGCGATATCAACAAAAAGCGGGTCACTATTGATATTTCCTGTAATGATATTTACGTTAGTTCCAAGCGCCCCATCTGAATAATCACAATAATACATATTTACTGGATTAGTAGCGTGCCCATCAATTTGATTTCTAAAAATACTATTATATATTGATAATTCAGAGGTTGTCCCATAACTCGGGTTGAACTCAATATCCCTAATTAAGTTATCAAATGTACAATTTGTGATAACAGAATTATCACCATAATAACCCTTAGCAAAGCCATTTTCATTGTTGATAATTAGAGTATTACTGATCTCCCAGCTTTGCATAAAATGGCCAGATATGGCAGTTGTAGTAT
>Ga0307989_1001431_pt1 | contig 12798 bp, 11 predicted proteins | sample EllFjometagen185_FD_203164 | JGI IMG/M metagenome (GOLD analysis project Ga0307989, IMG submission 203164) | Marine microbial communities from Ellis Fjord, Antarctic Ocean - #185 | ecosystem: Environmental > Aquatic > Marine > Unclassified | place: Southern Ocean | collected 2014-10-08 | reverse complement strand
CATTTTAATAATATTGGTATGTACTTTAAAAAAAAGGATTCATGTGTCAGGTATTAATGAAGCAATGGAAAATGACATCAAACAACTAGAAGATACTATTGAGCTACCTTCTGGGTATTATTCAAACCTCTTATCTGAGGATGATTGGTCGTTCATTATAAAATTAAGTGCATTATTTGAAGCGGTCACAACAGAAGCACTTTCTATAAAGCTAGGAGATTCTAGAATTACTGAATCATTAACATATTTAGAATATGCCAATCCAAAATCTGGAAAAATAATATTTTTGGAGAAATTAGAAGTAATCAAAACGGAGCAACTCACCTTTTTAAAAAAGCTTGCTGAGCTAAGAAATAAACTTGTTCATACTATTTCTTCAACAAATTTTTGCTTCACTAATTACGTTCAAAGTATGGATAGTAACCAAAAAAAGGCTTTTGTAAAAACTTTTGGACATGGCATTAAAGAGGAATTTAAAATAGACAATAACTCGATATCTCGTACATCCTGCACACTAGAGAACCCAAAGATAGCTATTTGGGTGACCGCACATGAAATCTTAGCGTGCATCCACGCAGACTATTCTACGCACGCTAAGGTTGAACAAGTAAAAACGAAATATTGGAACGCTCTTGTTCATAAGTTCAATTAATAACAATACATACATTGGAGCATCCCCACCGTTAGGCATTGGGGCTGGCAGGTGAAACAGGTGCTAGGTAAAAAGATATGATAATCGAGGAACTAATTCAAGAGACTATGAGTTCAGCTCAAATGGAGGTAAATCGATATACCTACCCAATATTTATAGCTGATATAAATGGAAAACCTGATTTAATCGCAAGTTCAACAGCTATAAAAGTTGAAGGTCGATCCTATTTGGTTACGGCATCTCATGTGCTACTTGAGGTACTACGTGTAGACAGTCCATTTTTAGTGGGTATTAACACAAAATATGTCCCAATTAAGACTGATTTTATTTACACAAGCAATAAAAGATCTGACAATTTTGACATTGCCTTCACCGAATTAAGTGATGACTTTGTAAAGGAGCATTCAGTTGCGGTATTCAAAGAAGAGGATCTAAACATAGATAAAAATTTTTCCTCTAGTCATATTGCATTTATACATGGATTTCCAAACTCAAGAAACAAACAAAAAAAAGCATTATATCAAACTAAAGCTTTTCGAGTTAAGGGGTACGCATATGGCGGAGTCCTTAAGAAAGAATCTGTTGATTGGAACAAATTCGATAAAAATGAAGCCCTTCACACATGCATCACATACGGAAAGACGAGCAATCAGCAAATTCCCGTTCATCCGAGAGGTATTAGTGGAGGTGGTTTATGGATAGTCCCAAATATCCAGATGCTAAATCAGATATATCTGGATTCGGTATTCATCGAATATTTCCAAAGGGATAAACTTGCGTTCGCTACAAAAATTCATGAAGTTGTGAATCTTATTAAAAATGCCTAACTGTTGACATATGTGGTAAATTTACTATCTAATCCCCCTGTAAGTATTTATTGTGATTTGGAATTTTGTTCGCTCATGAAAATTTCTTACCTTGAATTTTACTCGAAAAAATGCAACTCAAAACAGAAAAAGTGAATCAATGAAAAACCATAAAAGCCAATTAACTGGAATAGTTAGCGTATTCCTAGCCATATTATTTTTAATCACATTAATTGGTTGCGCCCCTTCTTCTGACGACAATGGTAATTCAAAAACAAGTAGCACGACTGACAATCCTGGTTTTGTATTAAGAATTCAAAACAATTCTACGACTACTAGCGGAGTGACAGCTAATACCACTGAAGCTGGAGGTACCACCTCCTTCACAGTTAAACTTGCGGATCAGCCATCCGCAACTGTGACTATTCCTGTTTCAAGCTCAGATGTTTCAGAAGGAACTGTGAGTTCGACTAGTTTATCATTTACAACCGCTAACTGGAACGCTGAGCAAACAGTAACTATTACAGGTGTAGATGATAATGTTCAAGATGGCAATCAAAGTTATGACCCTGTTGATTTATACCCGTACAATAGTTAGGAGATCGATTATTGTGATTTTCCTGTTTTTAATATACTGATATTATGAATAAAAAAACTTACTGTTTTAGCCAGTGCGTGAAAAACAGGGCTAAATAAACAGACTCATATATAAAGATTATGAGATCTTTTCACTTAAAAAACAGTGTTCAAATAAAACCATATTAAATCTTCTATTTTATTTTTTTTTACTTCGGCTGGAAATTCCTTCCAACAAGGATGATTTTGTCTTTTCTGCTGCATTTTTATTACCAAGGAGAGAATCTGTTAACCTTGTCTTTTTTTGAATTGAGCCCAAAAGAGAAGTTTTTTCTTTTAGTGCTCCCTGACCCTGATGGGGTGTTTGATCAGGAGCTATCGCTTCTGTAATTGATTGGGCAACACCTATTTGTTTTTTTACTTTATCTGGTTGAAACACTGTTTTTTCGAGGTTTTTTTTATCCACCACATTCGGTTTTCTACGAGGCTTATCAAAAACTGATTTCCGTCTAATTGCTTGAGGTATTTTTTTTCTTCCTTCAACAGAACCAGAGACAAAATTTGGAGGAGTGATAATGCCTTTTTCGTCCCTTTTCAAGGTATAATAATTGCCTTTAAGATATTGTCGATTGACAAAATCCGGTGCTGAACCGACCAGGCTTTCAGACCCACCGACAATCAATGCACCGCCCGGTGCAAGTGTATTGGCAATTTTTAGAAACAGATTGATTTTATCATGATTTTGAAAATAAATGGCCACATTTCGGCAAAAAACAATATCAAAGGGACCATAATTCAAAGGAAATGGTTTGATCAGGTTGATAGACTCAAATTTAGCTATAGAGCGAACTTCATCTTTTATCCGCCATCCGGCTTCGGTTTGGGTAAAATATTTTTGACGCGTTCGTGGCGGCAATCCTCTTTCAACTTCAAAACTATTGTATTGAGCATAACTGGCTTTGGCGACGGCATCAGCGGAAATATCAGTTCCTAAAATCGAATTCTCAAACCGGCCCATCCCAACCTGCATTTCCATTAATGTAATTGCAATGCTATAAACTTCCTGACCAGTGGAACAGGCAGCACTCCAAATTCTTAATGGGGTCGGCCCAGTAGGATTTTGTTTTCTACGCAAATCGACTAAATCCGGAATGATTTTATGGCGCAATAAATCAAACGGGACATTGTCCCTGAAGAAGAAAGTTTCATTGGTAGAGATCGCATCAATCAGGCTTTTTTTCAGTTTTTGAGTTTGATCACCTTTAATCCGATTAAGAAGGTCACTAAAGGAAGCAACACCGCAGTCATTCATCATTCCCTTTAATCTGGATTCCAGCAAGTACCCCTTACTTTGATCCAGATATATTCCGGAAATTTCCAACACATATTTTGAAAAAGCAGCTATTTCACTGGAGGAGATCATTGATATCTTTTTTTAAAGGGTTTTTCTGATTTCATTGGCGATATTATCCAGAGGTGTAATGACATCGGCTAAACCAGCCTCAATCACAACCTTAGGCATTCCATAAACCACACAACTTGGCCCATCCTGAACAATGGAAATAGCGCCACTAGCTTTGGTAACCATAACCCCTACTTTCCCATCAACCCCCATTCCTGTCATGATAACACAGGTTGATTTTGAACCATATTCCCTGGCAACCGATCTAAACAAGTAATCAACAGATGGTTTACAATTGTTTTCAGCCGGGGCATCTTTTGATATTCTAATAATTTTTTTCATACCGGCACCTGAGGCAACCATCATTTGTGTACTACCAGGTGCCAAATAGACTGTATTGGCCTGAACCTCTTCTCCATTAACAGCCTCTTTCACAGTCAAAGCACTTTTAGCATCAAGGCTTTTAGCTAGAGAGGCTGAGAATACAGGAGGTATATGCTGAACCAGAAAAATTGGAACGCCGATATCGCCAGGTAAGACAGGGATCACTTTTGTTAAAGCATTGGGGCCACCAGTGGAAACCCCAATAGCGATTGCTTGTGATTTTTCAACTCTTTTAAATTTACTGATCGTTTTAACAACTGATTGAGTCACCGGTATTTTAGGTCTAGGAGACACCTTAAGCCCTATTTCCTTGCTTCGTTTAAATGACTGTAAAACCCGACTCAAATCTTTTGTAATCGCATTTCGATTGGCATCTGCCGAGCTGTCATCCGGCTTAGTAATAAAGTCAAAGGCACCCAATTCTAAAGCTTTAACAGTTGCTTCACTACCATTTAAGGTTTTGGAACTTAACATGATCACGTCGACTTTTAGTTGTTCCTTAATAATATTTTCAAGAAGCACTAAACCATTCATTATTGGCATTTCGACATCCAAGGTAATAAGATCCGGTTTTAAAGTCCGTATACGAGAAAGTGCTATTTGCCCATTATTGGCAGTTCCAACCACTTCTAAGTCAGGTAAATCTTCGATGACATCACTGATAATTTTCCGGTAAAAAATCGTATCATCTACCACCAGCACTTTAAATTTCATTCATATTCCTTATTTATTATTGTAGATGTTAGGGGTTGGTAAGGGGTTAGTACCCATTGCCTAACCCTTACCCCTAATCCTCATTCAGTATAACTTCTATATTTAACACTGCCATCAGTTCATTATCGCTAGTATGAAATACACCTTTAAAAAATTTACCTTGAACACCTTTTATATTAGCCGGAGATTTGGCAATCTTCTTTTGACTGGTAGTGACGACTTCTGCCACTTTATCCACCAACAGGCCAATAAATTCTCCTTTGAAGCTGGTTATGATTACGCGACTGGTGGGGCTTATCCCGGAAGGTATCAGACCTATTTTCATACTAAGATTGATAATGGTAACAATCTGCCCTCGTAAATTCATAATTCCGGATACATAATCCGGGGCGGTTGGTACTTTAGTGATTTGCAAATGCTCATTTATCTCCTGCACCTGCTCGATATTGATACCACAAAGTGTATCGTCCAGATAAAAGGAAGAAAACTGAAGTTGCTCTTCCTGATCACTATTAACTGTTTTCCCTTGTGCCATAATTTCTCCAATTATGAATTAGTATTTACCATAGCTGTTTGCCTTGGCGTTGCGCTACTTGTAGTTCTGACCAAGCGAAGGATCTCTGTCCAAAATCATAGGTTGGATCAAACCTCCCCGACAAGTTTTTTTACGCATAGTACAATAGAATGTTAATACAACTGAAAAGTGTTATTTATACTCTATCTATTTAAACCTTAAATTTATCAACCATTTTTTTTAAATTATCAGCTAATTCATTTAAAGCTGAGGCACCCTGGTGAACCTTAGTACTGGAATGACTAATCTCAGTAGCACCTTCACTGACACTAATCGTTTCTTTAGAAACCTCTCCTATTGCCTGGGTCGCCTGATTAATATTAACATTGATTTCATCAAGTCCAAGGGATGCCTGCCCAACATTTTCTGCAATTTCATTTGTCGCATAAACCTGTTGTCCGATTGATTCTGCAATGGCAATGATAATTTTATTCACTCGATCAATGACTTCGGAAACATCACCAATCTCATTCACGGTTGAAGCAGTTGCCTGTTGAATATTGATCAATTTTTTTGCGATATCCTGGGTCGCCTCTGCCGTTTGATTGGCAAGCGCTTTTATCTCATTAGCAACCACTGCAAACCCTTTACCTGCATCACCAGCCCGAGCTGATTCGATCGTTGCATTTAGTGCTAAAAGGCTCGTTTTATCAGATATAGACCGAATGGCCGCTGTAACCATTCCAATTTCTTCTGATGTCTCTCCTAAAATATTAATTTGATTGGATGCACTTTCAGTTTTTGTGACTGCTTCTGCGGCTATTGTTTTGGCCTCATCAGTATTTTGAGTTACTTTATTTAAATTTTCTGACATTTCATTAGACGATGAAGCAACGGTATTAACATTTGTTGAGGCTTCTTCCATGGCGGCTGCAATGGAACTCATATTACTATTCATCTCTTCGGATGCAGATGCCACTGTATTTGACTTTTCAACGGTAGTTTCAGAACTTGAAAGCATTTGATTCGCAATAGCGCTTAAGTCAGCAGATGACCCGGTCAAAGTTCCAACACTATCAATAATGTTTTTTATCATGCCATTCAAATTAGCGGCCATATCATTAAGTGCCAGGCTTAGTTCTCCAATTTCATCTTTCTGACTGAGTTCAATGGTCTTGGTTAAATCACCCAGGGCTAAACCACCTGCAAATAAAGATGATTGTTGAATGGGTTTAACAATCTTTTTCCCAGCCCAAAAAATAATAAAAAATAAGATCATCAAACCAAAACCCAAACATACGATCTGTCCAATGATCAGTTGTGTGACTTTTTCCTCAGCCTGTTTTTGTAATAACAGCACAGCTTTATTCATAGCATTCAGTAAGGGAAGATTAGTTTTCAGAATTTCCTGAATATCTCCTTCTTTCTCACCTTTAATCAACCTTTCCACAGAGGATTTAAAAGGAATCCAAAGCCTGGAAACCCTTTGTAATTGAATTTCAGCGGCCCCTACAGCCCTGGGCAAATTAGCACTGGCACCAGACAAATCTAATGAAAGGGGTGCAGAACCTGAATTTGTTAAAGAATTTAAGGTAATATCAAAAACAGTTAAAGTGTTAATCAAGTTCTTTTTAGTTTTCTCCAGAGCCTTGACTTTGTTCATCATACTTTGATGAATTAAGGTCATGCTCTCTTTGCTCATTTTTTGAGAAAGCATCCGTTGTCTTCCGGCCAGATTAATAACCAACCCATCGTCAGCCTGTTTATTAGTACTATATAATGTCACCAAAAACATTAACAAAGGACCAACAAAGAAAACAATCATCATTCCAGTAATTTTTTGACCTATTTTTAATTCCATCATAAACCTATCTTTAAAAGGTTAAATTATTTTTACCCAAAAACCACTAATTAGTAATTGCCGTAACAGGTTTTTAAATATTTTAATTATATTTGATTCTTTCTTATTGGAGTACAATGCCAATGCTTAACACAGTTTTAAACTAAAGCGTTTTATATTAGTGGTTAACCATGGCGTTATTCCCTAAGTGATTATAGACCCCTTGCAACAATTTTTCTTTATCCAGTTTAACCTGATAATCATCGATCCCGACTTGCCGACCTTTTTCCATGTGTTCCTCACTAGCAAGTGACGTCAGAGCAATAACGGTCAGATGTGACAAGCGTTTATCTGCTTTGATACGTCTGGTCAATTCAAAACCATCCATCCGAGGCATTTCCAGATCTGTGACAACCAGGCTAATTGCATCAGGATTCACATCAAGATATTCCCAGGCAGCCTGACCATCTTCAAAATCCAAAACTGGATATCCTTCTGATTCAATAAATTGTTTTACCTGGGCCCGAAAAAACATTGAATCTTCTGCTAATAGTATTGGCTTGGTCTGACCAGGTTCTTTCTCACTGTTGTTCGTTATTTCACGGGTCGCTTCACGTTCTTCAAACCAACCGGGATTCAGTGCTTTCATAAAATTGAAAATATCCACCAATAATGTCGTTTCTCCGTTGATAATAGAAGACCCATTAATTCCTGGCTGACTTAGGGTAATTTCATCGATGATAAGATCCTGCTCAATGACATCCAGTGGTGGAATAGCAAGTAGACCTACCTCACGACCGGCAACCACAAAAATAATAACGATTAATTGTTTCCGTTCTTCCAGCATCTCCACATTGGCCACTTCTTCCAAAGCGTAAATTGGTAGATTTCCACCTCTATATTGAATTACCTTTTTACCACCTTTAATGATGATATCTTCTGATTCAATTTGTTCCAGGCGTAACACCAGATGAAGTGGAACAGCACAATACTCATTAGGACCATTATGAAAAAGCAATAAAGTCTGTCGAACCGTTCCGTCTGCTACTTCTTCCTGTTTTTCTTCCTCCAAAACTTCATTTTTATCAACAATAGCACTTAATTGGGATAATTTACCTAAACCGGCAACGTCCAGGATTAGTGCCACCTGCCCATCCCCCATAATCGTGGCACCAGCATAAACTTCACAGCTATTAAGGTGTCTACCCAACGGTTTCACAACAATTTCTACGGTATCATGAACTTTCTCCACGACCAATCCGAAGCGAAATGATCCGGCTTGCAGGATGACAATTACAACATCTGAAGATCTTTTATTACGACGTTCTGCTGCTGCCAACGCTTCATTTTTTTCATCTTCTGATTCAACGACAATTTCCTCTTCCTCAGCTAGTAGCCGTTGATCAACAAGACCGGCACGCCGATCCTCTCTGAAAACACCTTCTTTTTGATCATAATAGGTCTGGGCCAGATTCAGGACATTATTCAATTGCAATAGTGGGATTAACTCCCCTCTTAGAATTAAAACATCAGCCTCTCCCACTTTTTCGATCCGTTCTCGAATTTCATTGGCAGGAATACGTAAAAGCTCTCTGACATTAACCTGAGGTAAGGCAAATCGTTCTGCACAATTTTCAACCAACAAACTTGGAATGATGGCTAGTGTCAGGGGAAGCTTGATTCGAATGGTAGTCCCTTTATCAACCTCTGAAAGTATTTCTACATGTCCACCCAATAAATCCAGGTTGGTTTTAACAACATCCATTCCAACTCCCCGCCCGGAAATATCAGTCACCTCTTCAGCAGTAGAGAAACCGGGTAGCATAATCAGCTCTATTTTTTCACTTTCGGACATTTTCTCTACCTGATCATTTGTCAACAAATTCTTGGCAATTGCTTTTTCAATCAGCTTATCTGCGTCCAGACCTTTTCCATCATCTTCAATTTCGATAATAACCTGCCCGGATTCATGAAATGCCCTAAGATATATTGTTCCTTCATCCGATTTTCCTTTTTCCAATCTACTTTCTGGTAATTCTATCCCATGATCACAGGAATTTCTGATGATATGGGTTAAGGGATCACCCAGACCTTCTATGATACTTTTATCTAATTCTACTTCACTGCCTTTGATATCCAGGGCAATCTTTTTATTAAGATTTCCACTGATATCCCGAACAATCCGAGTAAATTTATTAAAAATACTACCCAATGGTTGCATTCGTGTTTGCATAATCGCATCTTGCAACTCTGATGTCACTAAATCGATCCGTTGGCCGGCAGCAGTCATTGCTTTAGGATCACCTCCAGAAATAGACTGTATCAACTCGTTTCTGGCCAGAACTAATTCCCCTGCCCGATTCATTAGCTGGTCCAGTATTTTAACCGATACCCGTAAATTTTCAGATTTAGGCGAGGGTTTTTTATCTTGATTAGATTTTTGTACCGGCTTCTTTTTAATCGCTTTCTTTTCTGTTACCGCTGACTTTTTTGGCGGTTCTACTTCAATATTCTCTACATTTTCAGCTTGTTTATCATCACTGATTTCTATTGTCTCATGAAGGTTTTCCTGACCTTTAGGAACCAGGGTGATTTTTTCATCTGTAATTCCTAGTACCGTACCTAACAAATCCGATTCAATAACTGTTGCGAAAAGGAGATACATAGGTATAACCGTTGATACTTCATCACTATCCAGATCACCAACCATAGCCAATCCTATTTGAATGTCTATGATTATTCCGGAGTCTCCCAGATCATTAATTAGTTTTAAAGGTGTGTTGCCCTGGTTTTGTAAATCATGAATTAAATCTATTTCCAACAGATAAATATTTTTACCACCTTTCCTGGCTTGAGTCAGATCAAATTGACTGATTTTAAATATAGGCCCCTCTTCCTTGATTAAAATTTCTTTTTCATCATTAACTGTTTCCCGCTCATCTGCGGTCATTGAAGCTGTTATAACTTCTTGTAGAGCAGTTACATGATCATCAATATTCATTTCATTGCTGTTTGCAATATCTTCAAATAGATCTCCCAAACAATCAAAAGCTTTTAATAGAATATTAATTAACCCGGAACTAGGAACCAATTCATAATTCCGCACCATATCCAGCACATTTTCAATTTTATGTGAGAGCTCTTTAATTTGATCTAGGCCAAGGAAACTAGCACCGCCTTTTATTGAATGAGCCGCCCGAAAAACCCTGTTTACTACTCCTTCATCTATGACCTCTCCAGCCTGTTCGATTTCAAGCAAATCAGCCTCTATCGTCATGAGATGTTCCTTCGCTTCTTCAATAAATATTAGTAAAGTTTCATCATCAAGTTTTATCATGGTAACTCCTGAGTACAATTTTTGATTGTTAATATAATTGTAACGATACCTGGTTAATTATTTAAAATTTCTATACTATTACTGATTATTTTGATCTAAGCAAACAATACAATACAATCCTATTAACTTTCAATATTAAAATGTTCATGTAATCTCATTGTTTTTAACAATTTTAGTATATCGTCCGACGCATGGATCAGTTTCAACTGACTATCTAATTTCTTTAGTGAATTATGGGTTGCGATTAGTATCCCTATACCCATTGAATCCATCATCTCCACATCGGATAAATCGATGGTTATTTCAGTAATTCCCTCTGCTAAGAGTTGTTTCAGCTCGCTTTTCATGGCTTCAATGTTTGAAGCGACAATGTCTTTTTCCAATTTAATGGATGCTTTATTGTTATCTTTTTTTATCTCACTCATTTCTTTAGCTCCTTTTTTTTTCTAACTCAATTTGATTACCACTTTCATTATAATGATAAGAATCAAAATACTCTTTTAAGATTGAAATTCCCCGACCACAAGTATCTGTGGTAAATGCCTGTTTTTTCTCTTTTTCCCGCCAGTCAAAACCGATTCCAGAATCACATATCCGAAACCTTATTTTATCTTCATCGACTTCCATGTAAAATTGCACTTCTTGGTGAGGATCCATATTTGAGCCATGTTGAACAGCATTAGTAAGTACCTCTCTAATACCTAGTATAACGTCAAATATCATATCATTTAGCTTTTTCTCCACCATGAACTGTTTGACATCGTTACAAACAGTATCAATCCTTTCAAAGGAGGCAGAAATGGACACTGTTAGCTTATTCTCTAATTTTGTAGATTGATACATTCTTGTATTTAAGTATAGAGGGGGTGGATCCGTTACATACCATTGATCCATGATTAATTTAAATATCAACACCTAATAAAACAACATCATCTTCTTTTTTACGACTGTTTTCAAACATTAATTTAGCTATTTCTGACGAAGCTTCCTGAATCTGAAGTGCCCTCGTATTCAGTGCAAAATTACTTAATTCCTGCATCCCTTGCGCTCTGGTTCTGGTTTGTCCTTCAAAAGATTCCAGCAAGCCATCAGAAAAAGCAAAAAACCGTTCCCCCCCTAAAAGCGGAAAACTCCGACAGCTAAAGTGTGCATCATTAAAGGCCCCCAAAACATCACCATCTACTTCTAACCATTGAGGATCTCCCCTTTGTGGCATAAATAATACAGGAAGATGCGCAGCATTTACAAGATGCAATACAGACTTATTGTGATCCAGGCAAATATAGGCCGCAGTCAAGTGTTGCCCGTCTGAAAGAATTGAAAGCAGAACTGAATTTACGATTCTAATCGTTTCTTCAGGTGAGTATAAAGGAGAAGAATTTTGCCTGATCAATGCTTTAAGAGCTGAAGTAGCATATGATGCACCCAGGTCATGACCACTGATATCTGCAACAAAATACCCAAAAACACCGGAGCTGATTTTAAAAACATCATAAAAATCACCGCCCGCTTCCTGAATCGGTTCGTAAACAATTCCAAAATTCGCCTCTTGCAAATCATTAGGATGAACAAGAATAGACTGTTGCGCATCCTGAATTTGTCTGAGTCGATTGGCCTGTTCCTCAATAACCCGCAGGTAAGTGTGGCGAAGTTTAAGGTAATTTCTCACTCTGGCCAAAACTTCATCTTTATTAAATGGCTTACTAACGAAATCCAGCCCCCCCACCGTCAATCCTTTGACAATACTATCAGGGTCATTCAAGGATGAGATAAAAATGACGGGTATATCCGCTGTAATTGCATTTTTTTTTAATTTCTGACAGGTTTCAAAACCATCTTCACCAGGCATCATAATGTCCAACAGGATAATTCCGGGTTGTTCCCGAAGTGCTATTTCCCTTGCCTTAGGTCCACTATCAGCCGTCAGTACAGTATAACCATTCGTTTTCAAAATAGCTGCCAACATTATTACATTAACAGACGTATCATCCACGACCAGAACTGACATATCTTTATTACTCATACCATTCGCTCCACTATATCTCTCTTTTTAATATATTTTTAAGCTTTTGAAACCCCTCTTTTAAGTCTGGAACCTTGTCGTTAATGGCAGCTCCAGATTCTGCATGCTCTATTTTCAGTAATTTGGTATATAAATCCTCGGCACCAATGTTACCGGCAGCTCCTTTTATAGCATGGGCCAATTGCTTTGCTTCAGAATATTCAGCAGCATCTGTATGTTTTACTAATAATTCAATTTTCCCAGGTATCTCCACCAGAAATGCTTCTATCACAATCTTAACAATATCCGCATCACCCATTAAACGATCCATCACTGACGCTTTGTTAAAGACAGATTTTTTATCCTGGGAGCTAGATTCTAATTTTTGCTTCTGTTTTTTTGGTTTTTCTATGGTATCGTTAGTGTTATTAACATCAAGCAACCATTTCTTCAATATATCAGCCATTTCATTATACAGACCTCATCAAATAATTTTTTTTAGGCCCTTTTTTTGGACATTTTTTGATCTTGGTTGGGATTCTCACCTACCTCATAGTAGTACCATTTTCCC
>Ga0307989_1001430_pt1 | contig 12798 bp, 10 predicted proteins | sample EllFjometagen185_FD_203164 | JGI IMG/M metagenome (GOLD analysis project Ga0307989, IMG submission 203164) | Marine microbial communities from Ellis Fjord, Antarctic Ocean - #185 | ecosystem: Environmental > Aquatic > Marine > Unclassified | place: Southern Ocean | collected 2014-10-08 | reverse complement strand
ATAAAGTTTCAGGAGCTTGTTCTGCTATTAACGAAACAACTTCTGAATGTCCGTTTGCAGCAGCTAAATGAATTGCTGTTCTTCCATCTTTATCAACTGCATATAAAGTTTCAGGAGCTTGTTCTGCAATAAGTTGAACAACTTCTGAATGTCCATTTGCAGCAGCTAAATGAATTGCTGTTCTTCCATCTTTATCAACTGCATATAATGTTTCAGGAGCTTGTTCTGCAATAAGTTGAACAACTTCTGAATGTCCATTTGCAGCAGCAAGATGAACTGCAGTTCTTTCATCTTTATCAACTGCATATAAAGTTTCAGGAGCTTGTTCTGCTATTAACGAAACAACTTCTGAATGTCCATTTGCAGCAGCAAGATGAACTGCAGTTCTTTCATCTTTATCAACTGCATATAATGTTTCAGGATCTATTTCTGCTATTAACGAAACAACTTCTGAATGTCCATTTGCTGCAGCCAAATGAATCGCAGTTCTTCCATCTTTATCAGCTATAGTTAATACTTCGGGAGTTCTTTTTGCTATAAGTTGAACAACTTCTAAATGTCCGTTTGCAGCAGCCAAATGAACTGCTGTTCTTCCGTGTTTATCAGCCACATATAATTGTTCAGGAGCTTTTGCTATTATAAGTTGAACAATATCTGAACGTCCATTTGCAATTGCCCAATGAAGTATTGTTTGCCCATTGTAAAGTGAAACCGCTAATTGTGCAGGAGTGGCTTGTTCTACCATAGACCGAACAGTACTTGACTCCTTCTCTTTTCTTTCAAGCACATAATCAATTAATCGGCGTCCGTCTGTATCCACCATATTTAATTGTTCAGGAGCTCTCGCTATTATAAGTCGAATAATATCTAAACGTCCATTTGCAATTGCCCAATGAAGTATACTTTGTTTATTGTAGAATGGAACAGCTAATTGTGCAGGAGTGGCTTGTTCTACCATAAGCCGAACAGCATCTGAATATTCTGTTTCAGGTATAGAATAATCTGATCGTTCAAGAACCCTACCTTTTATGGGATGAACACTATCTGGATATACGCTGTCTACTAGTGTTGAAGAACCCATAATAAAAACTTTTATTTTTTATATTGAAATATCCTTAAATATTTTTAAAAATTAAAAAACGCTTTATACTTTTATATACTAAAAATCGAAATAATTCAAGCCATAGAATTAATTTAAATTAAAAATTTTTATTATTTTTAGTACTCGCAAAGTTTTTAAAATATTTTTATTTTCTTTTATTCATCCATCTCCATCTTTCTGGAATTTCAAATTTGCCTTGCCAAATTCCTAGTTTGTTTGTTTTAGCAAACTCTTGGTCTGGAACGTAAGCTTTGTAATATCTTTCATAAGCAATAGCATTACCTGATAAAACCATTTCTTTGTTGATATCTTTTCCTAATTTATTATAACAAATTCCAATTATTCTATCGTAATTATCTCGTCCTTGAATTGAGCATTTGATTGCTTTGTCTACGTTTCTTAATTTCTCGACGCCTTCATACATTAATTGTCTCAATTTATTTTTAGCAACTATGCCACATGAATATTCTTTATTTTCTTTATCTCGACACATTTGATTATATTCTGGCGCGTCAATTCCCTGCAATCTAATTTCAACGTTATTAATTAAAAAACTATCTCCATCAAAAATTTTCAACGCTTTAGCATTAGCAGAAAAAGAAAAAAGTAAAAAAGTTATTAGAGTTATTATTTTGTACATTTTGATTATTTTTAATTAATTATTGCTTTTTTTATTTTTTATTATATTCTTTAATTAAACGTTCCTCTTTAGCGATAAGAACTCAAGGAGTTCTTCTGAAAAGATAGCTGAAGAGGTCTTTTTTTTAATTTTTAGAAAACAATCTTTTCGCTTCTAATTCCTTGTTTTATCTCTTCATAATAAAAACAATCCTCTCTTTCCCATTTTCTTAAAATAGCCCAATTACAATAGTCGGCTATTTGTAAACCATAATGAGCACTTGACGGATGGTGATAAATTTTAAAAGGTATTTTAAAGAAACTTAACACTTCCTTTAATGTCGATTTTATCTGCTGTCTAAAAATTTTTCTCTTTTTATTAATAGGTAAATTATCTGTTATAACTACAACTTCAGTTACTATATTTTTATCTATTTTTGTAAATACATGACGAAGCAAAAAACTTAAAGCTTGTGAATATAATTGTTTCTCTTCTCGAAAGTTAAGAGGTAATTTACTTTTATTAAAAATGACAGAATCTAATCTTGATTTTTCTGAGTTTTTTAATTTAAGATAATTTTTCAAAATAACAAAAGTTTTATTTCTTACATATTTGTTATCTTCACATGAATGAAACTTTATTTGATTAATTCCATACTCTAACAAGTTATATTTTTCATTGTCTAACTCGAAATAGACATTTTTCCAATTTTTAAAAGTTGTAAAACTAGTTAAATTAAAATACTTACTTCCGTTACCTAAAAAGTTAAAATCTCCACCTTCATCTAGAAAAATATATAAACAAGCCATTAATTAATTCAAACAATATGTTTTTAAAGTATGTTTTATATAAAATATATCATACTTAAAATAATTGCAACTTAAAAAATACTATCCTATTTAATTAGCTATTATTTAGATCAATTTCTTGTTTCATTAAATTTATGATTGGGGCGAATAATGGTTCTGGCAAATTGTTTAAATCAAACCATTCCCAGCATTCACATTTTTCTGGCTCCATTACTTTTGGATTTCCTTCTGAGATTTTAGACTCCATGTGCAAGGTTATATAATGTTTATCTTCATTGAAAATATCATTTGTAAATCCAATCGGATATACATCTTTTATTTCCAATCCAGTTTCTTCGAGCGTTTCTCTTTCTGCGCAAAATTCAGGAGTTTCTCCGAGCTCTAAATGTCCTCCGGGAGTAGCCCATGAATCACTTCCATGCGCACCTTTTCTTTTTCCCAATAGCACTTGATTCTTTTCATTGAAAATCCAAGCTGCGATTCCAATTTTTGGTCTTTGTTTTTCTTGTTTCATTTTTTTACCTGAAAGTTTTTATTTTTAATTATTTTTCTAGATCACTGCCTATGCAGGGATTCATAAAAAAACTGAATTAGACTCTCTACGAATTGCTTCGCAATTCTGAAAATGACACGCGCCCTAAAGGACACTTCATTTTTTTAACTTCGTTAAAAGAATTGTTAAAAACTTTCAGTTTAGATCCCCGCCTTCGCGGGGATGACACACCGTCTAAGGACGGCTTCATTCTTTTAATTTCATTAAAAGAATTGTTAAAAACTTTCAGTTTAGATCCCCGCCTTCGCGGGGATGACACACCGTCTAAGGACGGCTTCATTCTTTTAATTTCATTAAAAGAATTGTTAAAAACTTTCAGTTTAGATCCCCGCCTTCGCGGGGATGACACACCGTCTAAGGACGGCTTCATTCTTTTAATTTCATTAAAAGAATTGTTAAAAACTTTCAGTTTTTAACTGACCACAAGCAGCCATAATATCTTGTCCACGAGGTTTGCGGATTGGACAAGGATAATTTGCATTTATTAAAACTTCTGCAAATTTTTGAACATTAGAAATTGATGGCGGTTTAAAGTTACAACCCTTCCAAGAATTAACTGGAATTAAATTAAACTTTGCAGGAATTTGATATTTTCTTACGAGTCGAATTAATTTATAAGCACTTTCCAAATCGTCGTTTAAACCTTTTATCATAATATATTCAAAAGTAATTCTTCTATAACCTGTATTTTCTGCATAGTAATAACAAGCTTCCATTATTTCTTCAATATTATATTTTAAATTTATTGGCATTATTTGATTTCGAATTTCATCTGTTGCGGCATGAAGAGAAATTGCTAGATTCACTTTACAATCTTTTGCTAATTGTTGAATTTGTGGAACTAAACCACAGGTTGATAAAGTTATTCTTCTTTTAGAAAAAGCAACACCTTCTGGATCTGAAATAATATTTAAAGCTTTTATAATATTATCATAGTTTATTAATGGTTCACCCATTCCCATTATAACTAAATTTGTAATTTTTCTACCCTGTCCTATGCTTTTTGAAATATTATTCCATTCATCTAAACAATCTCTTCCAATCATAAATTGCTGAACAATTTCTTCAGCTGTCATATTTCTTTCAAAACCCTGTGTTCCTGTATTACAAAATTTACAACCCATGGCACAACCAACTTGAGAAGAAATACAAAAAGTTCCTCGATCTTCTTCTGGAATATAAACCATTTCAATTTGCTTTTTATCAGAAAATTCTATTAACCATTTACGAGTTTTATCTGTTGAAACTAAATCTTTGATAATTTTATGTCTTTGAATTGTGTGGTTTTGTTTTAATTTCTCCCTAAGATCTTTAGATAAATTTGTCATTAAATCAAAATCAGAAACACCGTAGTAATAAATCCATGTCCATAATTGTTTAGTTTGAAATTTTTTTGCACCTAGATTTTCAAGTATAGTTGATATTTCTTGCTTTGTAAGACCAATAAGATTTTTTTTCATTAGAAAATATTTAATTAAAACTATCTTATATGAATATCATTTTTTAAAAGAAAGGCAAGGGAATTGTACATTTTTATGTTGTTGGACTAGGGCTCGAACCTAGATCACCTGAGTCAGAGTCAAGCATCCTACCATTAGACGATCCAACATAACTGATGTTTTAATTACTTTACATGTGTTAATAATAAAAGAAAATAAATTTTTCTTTTATTATGAATTTTTTAAAAAAAGCCATGCGTTTTTGATACATATAGCTTAATCATAATAGTCGTACATTTTTTTGTATTTTTTTGATACAATATATTTATTTTTTCTTTGCTATTTCTTTAAAATTTTTCTATATTTCTAGAAAACGACTTGAAAATTTGTGTCAATAAAGAACATTTTATGAGTTTAAGCATTTTTGAAATATTTAAAATAGGTATAGGACCTTCCAGCTCTCATACCATGGGTCCAATGAAAGCTGCTGAAGAGTTTATTCAATATATAGATTCTAAAAATCTTCTTGAAAATATAAAAAGAGTTAGAATAAATTTATACGGTTCTTTGGCTTCTACTGGTGGCGGACATGGAACATTGCTAGCAATAATATTAGGTCTAAAAGGATGTAGCTCTCAAAATATATCTCCTCACAAAATGTCTAAAATAATAGACCAAACTTATAGAATAAAATTCCTTAACCTTTTACAAAAACAAAGAATATCTTTCGAGCTTGATAGAGATTTTATTCTCAATCCTAATAAAGAACTTCCTCGTCATCCAAATGGTATGAGATTTACAGCACTAGATGCAAATGAAAACATAATTTATAAACAGGTTTATTATTCAATTGGTGGTGGTTTTTTAGGAGAGAAACATAATGCTGTCACTGTTCCAATAATAGAAAATCCAGAATATAATTATAGCTCAATGATTGATTTATTAAATGTTTGTACAAAACATAGTTTATCAATAGCCGAAGTTGTTTGTGAGAATGAAAAAGTTTGGAGACCTAAGCAACAAATAGACAAAGAAATACGAAAAATTTGGGAACAGATGCAATCAAGCATTGAAAATGGATTACATAGAAAAGGAAAAATACATGGAACAATAAAATTAACAAGAAGATCTCCTGCTTTACATAATAAGTTAAAAAGAAAAAGATCAAAGGATCCTTTGAAAATACTTGACTGGGTACATCTTTGGGCATTAGCTTGTGCTGAAGAAAATGCAAGCTATGGTAAATTAGTAACTGCTCCGACAAATGGTGCAGCAGCTGTTATCCCAGCTGTTTTAAAATATTATAATTGTTACTGTTCCAAAGCTTCCTTTGAAGGAATAAAAAGATTTATTTTTACTGCAGGAGCAATAGGAATATTATGTAAACAAAACGCTACCATCTCTGGAGCGGAAGGTGGTTGCCAAGCTGAAATGGGAACTGCTTGTGCAATGGCCGCGGCAGGATTAGTTGCAGCGTTAGGTGGGAAAAGTCTTCAATGCGAAAATGCAGCTATAATTGGTTTAACACATAATTTAGGATTAACCTGTGACCCAGTAGCGGGCTTAGTACAAGTTCCATGCATAGAAAGAAATGCTATAAATGCTATAAAATCTATATCTGCTGCAAGATTAGCTTTACAAGAACAAGGAAGTGTTTTTTTAACTTTAGATCAAGTCATCGCTACAATGAAAGAAACTGGCCAAGATATGCATTGCAAGTATAGAGAAACCTCAACAGGAGGTTTAGCTATTCATGGTAAAAAAGGAAGAGAAAATATTTGTTCTTGCAATAAAGAATGCGCCTGTAATAATGTGATAAATAACATTTAACCTTTAACTTTTTTCTTAAAATGAGTAATTTTTCATCCAATATGCGAATAACTAAAGAGCTTGTTAGTAATTTGAATCAAAAATTATTTCATGATTTTGTAGAGTTGGAAAATTTACAAAGCTCCCATAATGCTGCTATGCAATTTACGAATATGGCTCAAGCAAGAACTACAGAACAAATTATAGATTTTTTAAAAAAAGCTAGACCAAATTATAATATTTCTTTCAAAAATGAAAAACAACTTACTTATAAAACCACTAGTCCTGAACACTGTTGGTACATAACTCCAATAAGCGGGTTGAATAATTTATTACACGCAATACCTTACTTCTGTATTAATATTGCTTTAGTAAAGACTAATGAAAAAAATGAAAAGGAAGTTGTCTTGTCTTTAATTGATAACCCTATTGCAAAAGAAACATTTTTTGCTGAAAAAGGAACCGGTGCTTTTGTGAATAATAAAAGAATCAGAGTTTCTTCGCGAAATAAAAATGTTAATACTTTAATGGCCCTAACTCCATCGCAAAAAAATAAAAATATAAAATTACTAAAAAATATTAGAGTCAATAATTGTACACCTTTAGATTTAGCTTACACTGCTGCTGGCAAATATGATGCTTCTATTATATTTGATAATAATGATTATGATACTTTATCAGGAAACTTACTTATAAAAGAAGCCGGAGGATGTGTTACAGATTTTCAAAATAAAAGACCTTCTGATAAGATAAAGAATTTATTGTTTAGTAATGGTTTGATTCATGATTCGATTTTGAAAGATCTCAATTAACTTTCAACTCTCCGATAAAAAACTTCAAATTATAATAAGCCTTAGTTGAATCTACTTTTGCATTGATAAGATTTATCTTAGCTGCAAAATATTCTTTTCTTCTGTCAAGCACGTCTATTATTGTTTTTTGACCATATTTCTCTTCTTGTTCCATAGCATACAAACTTGTTTTTGTAGATTTAACATAAATTTGCATAAAGTGAACAAAAGATTTAGATGCAACCAATTCTTCATAAACTTTTATACTCTCATTCTTTAAAGACTTTTTGGCATTGAATAAATCGAACTTTGATTTATTGACTAAATGACTTGCTCTTTTGTGATTGAAATAATTTGAACCGGAAGACATAAGGGGAATACTTAAATTTAAACTCACGGAATTTTCATTTGTATTTAACATCCTACTTTCTGTTGTATTATATTCTCTGCCTTTTGAAGATACGGCTTTTAAATAAACACTAGGAGCAAATTCTGTTTTAGCATTTCTTAAATTATTTCTATTGAATTGGTAGGTTTCTTTATATGAAAGATAATTTATATTTTGTGATAAAGATTTGTTATAAACTTCTTCTTCAGTAAATTTTTTACCTCTAATTTTTCTAAATAAAATATTCAAATTATCTTTTAATAAATAAGGCTTTAGTCCAATTATTTTTTCAAAATTAGATTCTGACAAAATAAAATTCTTTTTTGCTTCTATTAATTCTTTTCTTGCTAGACTATACCTTGCTTCTGCAAAAGATACTTCTGATAAATTAGCTTTTTTATATTGTTTTCTAATTAATGAATAGTCATAACTTTTTTTAAGAGCTTGTTTATTTTCTTTAGCAATTTTATATATTGTCTGAGTTTGTAAAACATCAATATAAGCATTAATAGTTTGTAAAATTAAACTTTGTTCTTTTTCTAATAATTCATATTGTTTTATCTTGATACGACTGTTTTCAGTTTTAAGTTGGGTTAAAGTTCTTCCTCCTCTAAAAATAGGTTGGGATAAAACAACTTGATCTTTATCTATATCCCTTTCTATTCTTTGTTTGCCTCCTGTTGATAAATTGCTAGTTGAAGAAGAATCCCCTCTTTGAGATTCTAAACTTACTGTCGGTAAAAACCCTTCTCCTATTGCTTGAGTTTTATATGTTTTTGTAGCTTTTAAATCCTCTCTTACTGCTTTCAATTCATTATTATTTTCATAAGTATATTTTATACTGTCCTGCAAACTTAAACCTTTTTTATCTTCTGCAAAAGAATTATTGAAATTTATTATAAAAATAAAAAATAAAAAATATGTTATGTGTTTCACTATCTATTACTCCTCTTTAAATGCTCGTCTCATACTATCAGAGATGGGACTGAATAAATATTGAAAAAATGTTCTTGAACCAGTTACAATATAAACTTCTGCAGGCATTCCGGGGTAAAGTTTAACATCTTTTAATTTTTTCAATTCATCTTTATTTATTTCTATCTTAGCTTTATAAAAAGATAATCCTGTCATTTGATCCTGAAAACTATCTGCTGAAACATATAAAACTTTACTGTTTAACATGGGAACTTTTTTTTGTTTGTAAGCTGATAATCTTATTTTTGCGCTTAATCCCTTATGAACAACATCTATATCTTGAGGATTTACTTTTGCTTCTATAACCAAATCATCATCTTGAGGTATAATATCCATAACAGGTGCATTTGGTGGAATAACACCTCCTTTTGTATAAAATTTTAAATCTGTTATAATGCCAGATTGTGGTGCCACAATTGTTGTTCTTATTAAAATATCACCTGATGCTGTTATTCGTTCGCTAAGATCCGCTATTCTTGCTTGAACTTCTTGCAACTCTTCTATAATGGTATTTAACCATTGTGTTTTAGTATTAATAATTTCCATCTCAGTTTCACCTATAGCTTGTTCGGCTCTTGAAATACTAGATATATATTCACCTTTATTACCCTCAAGTTCGGCAAGCTGTTTTTTAAGGTTGAGATAGTCAGTTTTAGAAATAATATCTTGTTTGTAAAGTTGATATGCCGAAGCTATTTCATCTTTAACAAATTTGATTCTATTTGTTGTTGAACTTTCTTGAGATTGTAGGCCTTCTATTTGTTTTTTACTTTGCTCTATTCTCTGGTATAAAATATTAATTTGACCACTTATTGCCTTGTATCTTGTATTAAATAATTTTTGTTCACCTTCTAAAATTTTTAAAAGTTCTTTATTATTATTTAATTCAAAAACTTTTTCTGTAAATAAAAGCTTTATTTCATTTTTTTCTTCAGATTTGACATCTATCTTATCTTTTTCTTCAACTACATCTAAAGTTATCACTTCTTCTGTCATAACTTCTCTTTCTTCTAAATTATCAGATCTTACTTCTCTATCTCTTTCAATTTCCAATCTTTTCTTAGTTGCCTGTAGAGAAAACATTTGTTTTTTTAATACTTCGAAACCTGCTTTTGCAGAAATTTCATCAAGCTTAATAAGAATTTGACCAGATTTAATTTCTTGTCCATTTTCTACAAATATTTCATTAATAATTCCACCTTCTAAATGCTGAATTGTTTTTCTATTTGAATCTAGAACAACAGTTCCAGGAGCTATTGCTGCACTGTCTATATCTGCAGTACATCCCCAAAATCCAAAAAACAATAATATTCCCATAACTGTCCAAACACCTAAAATAATAGGTTTTCTCGAAATATTAAATTCTTCTTTTTCTAATTTTTTATCTAAAATAAAATTAACTTCTGTTTTTGCTTTTTGAAAATAAGGATCTACTTTATCCAAAAAGGGTTTTGCTTTTTTAAGAAATTTAGTTTTATAAAATAAAAATCTTTCTTTAAAAAAACTTATATTTTTTTGTGTTTTCTTACTTTTAGCTACTTCCAAACATTTTGTTTTTATTAATAAGAAAATTCTTTTACTTAGACAAAAAATAAATTTAATAAATTGCTGAATTTTGTTAACTAAAGAAATTAATGCTTTACTTATTTTTACAGAAACACATTTTATTAAATCCTTAAATTTATTTTTTAATCTAGAAAATAACTTAACCTTAACTTGTTTTTTCTTTGTGGTTTTTATGACTTTCCTTTTTTTATTACTCTTAATTTTTGAAGATATTTTTTTACTAACCATTGTTATTACCTCCAATTTGTTTTTGATTCTTTTGTAATTTACTTAAAACCTCATCTCTATTTCCAAATATTTTTGCTTCTCCTTCGTGTATAACTAACAACTTATCTACAATTTTTAAAATTGAAGGACGATGAGAAATGACAATTATAGTAGAGCTTTTTTTCTTAGCATTTATTATGGCTTTAGCTAATGCTATATCACCGTTTTGATCTAAATTAGAATTTGGTTCATCTAATATTATTAATTTAGGATTGTTATAAAAAGCTCTAGCTAGTGCAATTCTTTGTCTTTGTCCTGCTGATAATTCACTTCCACCAATTCCAATATCAGTTTCATAACCTTTTTGTAAATGTAAAATTAAATCATGAACAAAGGCATCTTGCGCTGCTTCAACAACTTTATTTGGATCAGCTTCTTTGTCCATTCTAGCAATATTATCTTTTACTGTTCCATTAAATAATTCTATGTCCTGAGGTAGATATCCTAAATGGTTTGTTATGTCATCTCTATTCCATGTATAAATATCAGCTCCGTCAAGCCTTACTATGCCTGTTGTACATTTCCATATTCCGCTAATTATTTTTGCGAATGTTGTTTTACCAGCGCCACTTGGTCCAATTATTCCAATAATTTCACCAGCTTTTATTTGTATATTAATTCCCTTTATAATAGTTTGTTTAGTTTTGGGTGAAATATATGCAATTTTTTCTATACTTAAATTACCCTTTGGTTCTGGTAATTTCATCGCTTCTTGTCTAACTAATGTATTTTTCATAACAGAATTTAGTCTGTTGTAAGACTTTCTAGTATTAATGACTTGTTTCCAAATACCCATAGCTGCATCAAATGGAGCAAGAGCTTTGCCCGAAAGTATTGAAGCGGCAATAATTCCTCCTGGGCTCATTTTATTTCCCAAAACTAAATAAGCACCAACCGCTGTGGATAAAACATAAATAAACATTCTTAAAGTTTTCGTAATATTTGTAACTACAGATGATTTTTTACTAGCTTGTGTCTGTAACTCATTAACTTGTTTATTTATTTCATTCCAATTTTTAACTATGTTTAAACGCATGCCCATTGCTTCTATAACTTCTGCATTTCTAGTTGAAAGCTCTAATTCTCCAGCACCTTTAATGTTAATTTCACTAGCTTTGTCTAAAATTGGTTTTGTTGTTTTTTCATTATAATAGGCAAGTATAAGTAATAAAATTGCACTTAATATTACCATAATACAAAGTGTGGGATGTATGAAGAAAATAGCTATTATATACAAAATACACCAAGGAGCATCAATTAAGGAATTTACACCCGATCCTGTTAAAAATCCTTTTATCGCGCCAAGATCTCTTAAATTTTGTCCACCTTGCATATTATTAAAAACGGCACTATTAGAAATTGAAACATGAAGCAATGTATCAGAAAGTTTTTGATTTAGAAAATCACTTACTCCCATTAAAATAAAAGCTCTTATAATTTGCAATAAACCAAGAGCTACAAGAAAACCGAACATAACAAAAGTAAGCGCGATAAGAGTATCAATACTTCCACTTGATAGAACTCTATCAAATACCTGTAGCGCATAAACAGATGTAGATATTGTTAATATACTTATTATAAAACCAAAAAAGAACAAATAACCAAAAGCTCTTTTGCAAGTTTTTAAGGTTTTTTCTAACAAGCTATCATTATTTGAGTTATTTATTCTTTGTCTCATTAAGTTTCTTAAATTTTTATTTATTCAAATATAAAATCACTATTTGTTAATTCAACTTCACCAATTAACTTAATTGCAAAATCTGAATTATGATCCTCTATTATAGTATGACTATTTTTATAATGATAACTTAATCCAGAATCTAAATCATCTCCATACTGTATATTATTAAACATAGCAATTCCAGAAAGGTCAATTAAATCTTGCCCCTGTAAGAAGTCAGAGATAATATCTAAATCATTGTATTTTAAGTTTAAATCACTTTTATTAATTTCACTATCTTCTAAAGTATCAAATTTAAATATATCTTCTCCGACATCTCCAGTAAGCATATCTTCTCCTATTCCTCCATTCAAAATATCATTACCAGAACCTCCATTGAGATAATCATCTCCTTCATTTCCATAAAGAGTATCATTATGATTATTACCATACAAAGTATCATTGTCTTCGTTTCCGAAGAGAGTATCATTACCGTCTTCTCCATAAAGGCTGTCTTCTCCTAAACCTCCATTTAAAGTATCAATACCAGAACCTCCGTTGATAAAATCATTTCCTTCATCACCGTTAAGAATATCATCACCATTTTGACCATATAAAGTATCATTTTCTGAACCACCTGAGAGTGTATCATTGTCGTTACCACCAAGTAAACGATCTATACCCGCTCCTCCGTTTAGAGTATCGTTTCCATCATTTCCGACAAGAAGATCATTGTCTTCGTTTCCAAAGAGTGTATCATTACCATCTTCTCCATAAAGGCTGTCTTCTCCTAAACCTCCATTTAAAGTATCAATACCAG